>CAJIBQ010000153.1_pt1 | contig 10518 bp, 6 predicted proteins | sample 9199391 | NCBI WGS metagenome assembly CAJIBQ01 (sample SAMEA7708309, study PRJEB35096) | sediment metagenome | biome: marine neritic benthic zone biome [ENVO:01000025]; feature: sediment [ENVO:00002007]; material: shallow marine sediment [ENVO:03000034] sea grass bed [ENVO_01000059] ... | reverse complement strand
GGAGATCGTTCTTCTTACTCAAACTTTTGCCAGCCCGTCAACCTCAAGTTTAATAGAAGAATTCAAAGCGAAATACGGAAATGTGCGTCATGTCATTTATGATGCTATTTCCGAATCAGCAGCTCTCGATGCATTCGAGGCAAAATATGGAACACGCGGACTTGCTAATTATGACCTTTCCAAAGCTTCAACCATTGTATCCATAGGCGCAGATTTCCTGGGAGATTGGCAAGGTGGCGGATTTGATTCGGCATATGCAAAAGGCAGGGTGCCTAAAGATGGTAAGATGTCGATGCATATTCAGTTCGAATCGAATATGACCATAACCGGAGCAAAGGCGGATAAGCGAGTTGTTTTGAAACCGAGTGAACAGAAAAAAGCTCTTGCAAAATTATATAGTAAGATCAATGGGACAGCAGTTTCTGCAGATCTTCCTGCAGGAGTAGAGGAAGCGGTTGATAAGGCGGCCTCAGAATTACTAAGGGCCGGAAGTAGTGGGGTACTGGTATCGGGCATTCAGGATGCCGATGCTCAGGCATTGGTTCTTGAGATCAACGAAAGTTTGGGCAGTACCATCATGGATAGTACTAAACCCATCATGACCAGGCAGGGAAGTGATATGGCCGTTGGCCAGTTGATCTCTGATATGAATGCTGGGAAAGTAGGCGTACTTATCATGAGCGGGGTTAATCCTATGTACACGCTTCCAAATGCATCAGAATTTGCAGAAGGTTTAGGCAGCACAGAACTTTCTGTTTGCTTTTCCATGAAGGAAGATGAAACTGCGATCAATTGCGACTATATAGCAGCCTTACCGCATTATCTTGAGTCCTGGGGCGATACGCAATTTGTAAATGGTCATTTCGGTTTAATTCAGCCGACCATTCGTTCACTATTCGATACCAAACAATTTCAAGAGGTTCTGCTTGCTCTAAACGAAGATGAGCGAACCTATCACGACTACATAAAAGAAAATTGGGAAGCCAACATATTGGCATCCGGCACATCCTGGAACCAGGCACTTCACGATGGCGTGTATTCTGGCGCTGGAATAGAAGATACAACATCAGTCGATGAGGCCGAAGAAGATGCGCCCGCTGTTGGCGGAGCTGAGGCGGCACGAAATCTCGCTGCAGCAACTTCTGCGGGAATGGAATTGATCCTATATCCGAAAATCGGTATGGGTGATGGTCAGCAAGCCAATAATCCATGGTTGCAGGAATTCCCCGATCCATTGACCAGGACCACCTGGGACAATTATCTTACCGTATCTGAAGCTGATGCTAAAGAACTCGGGTTGTATTTAGAGCCCAGCACGTTCTTCAACCAGAGTAGTAACGACGCCACTGGAGGATTGAATGGTAAATATGCTAATGTTACTGTAAACGGAACAACGATTACCGCTCCTGTGATCATTCAGCCTGGTCAGGCAAGAGGCACGGTTGGACTGTCATTCGGTTATGGAAGAACCGAAGGCATGAAGTATGAAATGCGAACCGGGGTAAATGCATATCCGCTTTATACCAACTTCAATACAACACAATCAGTGACAGTGGAAGCGGCTGCAGGGAAGCACGAATTCGCTTGCGTACAGCTTCACAACACGCTGATGGGACGTGGTGATATTGTCAGAGAGACAGATCTCAATACATATAATACCAAGGACAAGCATGACTGGAATCCAATTCCGGAGGTTTCGCTGGAGCATAAAGAAACTCCGGTAACTTCTCCTAAAGTAGATCTTTGGGATGCTTTTGACAGGTCCATCGGACACCACTTTAATATGTCTATTGACCTGAATGCTTGTACCGGTTGTGGAGCCTGTGTTATCGCATGTCATGCAGAGAATAACGTTCCGGTAGTTGGTAAGGAGGAGATCAGGCGTAGCCGCGATATGCATTGGTTGCGAATCGACCGCTACTATTCATCCGAAGAAAGCTTTGCTGCCGATTACGAGAAGAAAGAAAACATAAAAGGTATAGGCAGTTCCATGAACGATTTTGGTGATATGGAAAGCCCGGCGGATAATCCTCAGGTGGCATTCCAGCCGATCATGTGTCAGCATTGTAATCACGCCCCCTGCGAAACGGTTTGTCCGGTTGCGGCTACGTCTCATGGTCGCCAGGGACAGAACCATATGGCCTATAACCGCTGTGTAGGAACACGTTATTGTGCGAACAACTGTCCGTATAAGGTGAGACGATTCAATTGGTTCTTGTACAGCGATAATGACGAGTTCGATTTCAACATGAATGACGACCTTGGACGAATGGTGATCAACCCTGATGTAACTGTACGATCAAGAGGTGTGATGGAGAAATGTTCGCTTTGTATCCAGATGACACAAAAAACTATTTTGGATGCCAAACGCGATGGACGGGAAGTTGAACCAAATGAATTTAAGACGGCTTGCTCAGCAGCATGTAGCTCAGGAGCTATTGTATTTGGTGATGTGAACAATGAAGCTGACGAAATATCGAAACTGAAAGATGATAAGCGTGCTTATCGATTGCTGGCAAGTGTTGGTACAAAGCCAAATGTGATGTATCAAACACTGATCAGAAATACGAATGAAGATTAAATTAATAAGAAAACAACTATAAAGAATTATGGCGTCTCATTACGAAGCACCCATTAGAAAACCTCTGGTTCTCGGTGAGAAATCGTATCACGATGTCTCTGTAGATGTTGCAAGGCCTGTTGAAGGTAGGGCGAACAGAGCCTGGTGGATCGTGTTCTCCATTGCCCTGTTTGCATTTCTTTGGGGATTAGGGTGCATCATCTATACAATTTCTACCGGAATTGGTACATGGGGGCTTAATAAAACTGTAGGTTGGGCCTGGGACATTACAAACTTTGTATGGTGGGTTGGTATCGGTCACGCCGGTACGCTTATCTCTGCCGTACTGCTTCTGTTTCGCCAGAAATGGAGAATGGCCATCAACCGATCTGCCGAGGCTATGACGATCTTCTCGGTGATTCAGGCCGGGCTTTTCCCAATCATTCACATGGGACGTCCATGGCTGGGTTATTGGGTACTCCCAATTCCAAACCAATTCGGATCCCTTTGGGTTAATTTTAATTCGCCATTGTTGTGGGATGTATTCGCCATATCAACATATCTATCTGTATCTCTAATGTTCTGGTGGACCGGTTTACTACCCGATTTTGCAATGATCCGTGACAGGGCGGTTAGACCATTCCAGAAAAAGATCTATTCTTTGCTGAGTTTTGGCTGGACAGGTCGGGCAAAAGATTGGCAGCGATTTGAAGAGGTATCCTTGGTACTCGCCGGATTGGCAACACCACTTGTACTTTCTGTACATACTATCGTATCCTTTGACTTCGCAACTTCGGTAATACCTGGCTGGCATACCACCATATTCCCGCCATATTTTGTTGCCGGGGCCATTTTCTCTGGATTTGCAATGGTACAGACTCTACTCATCATTATGAGAAAGGTGTGTAACCTGGAAGAATACATAACCGTACAGCACATTGAATTGATGAATATCGTCATCATGATCACGGGCTCAATTGTTGGATGTGCCTATATAACCGAGTTATTCATCGCATGGTATTCTGGAGTTGAGTATGAGCAATATGCATTCCTGAACAGGGCTACCGGGCCTTATGCCTGGGCATATTGGGCCATGATGACCTGTAATGTATTTTCACCACAATTCATGTGGTTTAAAAAATTACGAACAAGCATCATGTTCTCCTTCTTCATTTCAATTGTAGTGAACATTGGAATGTGGTTCGAGCGTTTCGTGATCATTGTTACTTCGCTTCACCGAGATTATTTGCCATCTTCATGGACGATGTTCTCACCAACTTTTGTTGATATCGGTATTTTCATTGGAACGGTTGGATTCTTCTTCTTGCTATTCCTGATGTATGCCAGGACCTTCCCGGTGATCGCCCAGGCGGAGGTTAAAACCATTTTGAAATCATCCGGAGAGCGATATAAGAGACTGCGTGATTCTGGAGCTAGTCTGGTAGGAACAGGCGCCGATGCAAGAACCTCATCTGGTGTTGCGGCGGTTGCACAATCCAGGGTTGATGAAATTCAGGAGGACACAAGTGGCACAGTTGAGGTTTCAGGGGCCGATACCGATCAAATGGCCAGCTCGCTCATTGGAGTGGTGGGAGAATTCGATCCGGCAACTCAAAAGGCAGATGACCTCAAAGTGATTAAAGGAATTGGTCCGAAAATGGAAGAGACGCTTAACCAGATTGGGATATATACCTATCTGCAGGTAAGCCGGATGACTAAAAAAGAATACGACCTGCTCGATTCTCTAACTGGAGCCTTCCCGGGAAGGGCTGAAAGAGACGATTGGGCTGGTCAGGCAAAAAATATGATTAATTAATTAGCGTATGGCATCTTCAAAGATTATACAAGCTTTTTACAACGACGATGACGTCTTGATGGCTGCCGTAAAAAAGGTACGTTCTGAACGTCATCACATCGAAGAGGTCTATACGCCATTTCCTGTTCACGGATTGGACAAAGCCCTGGGCCTTGAGCCTACACGAATAGCCATTACCTCATTCTTATATGGCTGTTTGGGATTAGCCGTTTCGATATTGATGATGAATTTTATCATGATCGATGACTGGCCACAAGATATTGGTGGGAAACCGAGTTTCAGTTATTTCGAAAACATGCCTGCCTTTGTGCCGATCATGTTCGAGATGACGGTTTATTTTGCAAGTCACCTAATGGTGATCACCTTTTATTTAAGAAGTAAAATGTGGCCATTCAAGAAAGCCGAAAATCCTGATCCAAGAACCACCGACGACCATTTCTTAATGGAAGTGATGGCCAATGGCAATGTGAAAGACCTGGAAACACTGCTTTCTCAGACCGGAGCAGTAGAAATTAATATTGTAGAAAAAGAAGCACATTGATATGAAGCGCTTTAACAACATATTTGTCCTTTTATTATTGGTGCTGTTAATGGCGTCCTGTCAGAAGGATTCAAGGCCAAATTATCAGTTCTTCCCTCAGATGTATGAATCACCTAGTTATGAAACTTATGGTGAATATGAAATATTTCCGGGAGAACAATCGGCTTTATTGCCAGTAGAAGGCACAATTGCAAGGGGATTCGATCTTTATGCTTATGAAAATACGAATGCAGATTATGAACTTGCCAAAGTGGAGTTAACTAGCCCGTTGGATTCGACGGCTGTAGATCTCGATCGTGGTAAAGAGCTTTATGAGATCTATTGTGGAATATGCCACGGCAATAAAGGAGACGGACAGGGAAATTTGGTAAAGCGTGAAAAGATATTGGGGATTCCGAGTTATGCCGATGCCGGACGGGCAATTACTGAAGGAAGTACCTATCACGTAATCTATTATGGCCGAAACACAATGGGCTCATATGCCAACCAGTTGAACGAAGAAGAGCGATGGCAGGTAACAGCTTTTGTTATGAAGCTTAAAGAAGATTTAGAAAAATAATATTGGAATAAGGAATATACAGATATGTATACAATTTCGAACAGACTTAAAATATTTTCAATAATACTCATGGTAGCTGGAGCCGGATTGTGGGGTTGGAGCTATATGAAATCACACAATACTACTGTTGAAGATGTTAAAGTAATGCTGGCCGAAGAAGCAGCTTCAGATCATGGAGGCGGGCATTCCGAAGCGGCAGATTCTCATGCTACCACTGATGATCATGATGATAGTCACGAAAGTGCAGCCGGCGACCATGAAGGCGAAGAGGCTCATCATGAAGACGAGCATGCCGAGCATGTCATGCACCAGATTCACAACAGACCATATGCTGCCTTGTATGTAGCGGCCTTCTTTTTCATGATGATCGCGTTGGGAACCCTGGCCTTTTATGCAGTCCAAAGAGCGTCCCAGGCGGGATGGTCTCCTGTACTGTTCCGGGTTATGGAAGCCATTACTTATTACCTGCTTCCGGGTGCTATTATCGTTGTGGCAATTGCATTATGGGCTGGAGATCATTTGTTCATTTGGATGGATCCGGAGGTAGTAGCTGAAGACAAACTCATACAGAATAAATCAGGCTTTTTAAATAAAACCGGATTTATCATTCGAGCCGCAATTTTTATAGGTGGTTGGAGTCTTTACCGGTATTTCTCAAGGAAATTTTCCATTGCACAGGATGAGGCAGATGACAATAAAAATTTCAAAAAGAATTTCAGGATATCTGCGGCTTTCCTTGTATTCTACCTGATCAGTGAATCCATGATGTCATGGGACTGGATAATGAGTGTTGATCCGCACTGGTTCAGTACTTTATTTGGCTGGTACACTTTTGCGAGTATGTTCGTAAGTGGTATTACAGCTATTGCAATGGTCACGATTTATCTACAATCGAGAGGATATCTTGAATTTGTAAATGACAGCCATTTGCATGATCTGGCTAAGTTCATGTTTGCCATCAGTATTTTCTGGACCTATTTGTGGTTCTCACAGTTCATGCTGATCTGGTATGCAAATATTCCTGAAGAGGTGACCTACTTCGCTACGCGATTTGAACATTATAAACTGCCATTCTTCGGTATGGTGGTGATGAATTTTGTATTCCCCTTCCTGGTATTGATGAACAGTGATTATAAGCGTATCCCGTTATTTGTGATCATGGCAGGAATTGTTATACTGGTAGGTCACTATGTAGATGTGTTCAATATGATCATGCCTGCAACAGTTGGTGATCGTTGGTTCTTTGGTGCTCCCGAGCTCGGTGCAGTGATGTTGTTCCTCGGATTATTCCTGTTAACCGTGTTCTATTCGTTGAGTAAAGTACCGCTGAAGGCCGAGCGAAACCCGTTTATGAAAGAAAGTGAGGTTTTCCATTATTAATCGAATTAAAGAAGAGAAGAATAAAGAATGAGTGCTCTTTTAACCATATTAGTTTTATTAAGTATTACGGTAGCCATCTGGCAGCTGGTTAAAATATTTGATCTGGCCAGTGCAAATACCGACAAATCCCAGGTTGCAACGGATAAGGATAACCGCGTGAATGGCATTCTCATGATGCTGTTCCTCATCTTTATTTATGGGATCACAATCGTTTCCTTCGTCAAATGGGGCGATCTCCCATTGATGTCGAATTCGGCTGCTGAACACGGTCCTCAACTCGATAACCTGATGATCATAACCATGATTATCATATTTATCGTTCAGACCATTACGCAATTCCTTCTGCATTATTTTGCCTATAAATATAAAGGTGAAAAAGGACGAAAAGCCTTGTTCTATGCTGATAATGATCGCCTGGAGTTCATCTGGACCATTATTCCAGTTATCGTATTGGCCGGTTTGATCATCTATGGTCTTTTTACCTGGTCAGACATAATGAACTTTGAAGAGGAAGATGATGCGCTCGTGGTTGAGCTTTATGCTCAGCAGTTCAACTGGAAGGCCAGATATGCCGGGGAAGATAATGTGCTTGGGAAATCCAATGTACGTTTGATCAATTTGAATAATGCTAATATCCTCGGACTGGATGAATCTGATCCTTATGCCCAGGATGACGTTATCACCACCGAATTGCACTTACCTGTAGGACGCCAGGTCATTTTTAAGATGCGTTCGCAAGATGTTTTACATTCGGCCTATATGCCGCATTTCAGAGCACAGATGAACTGTGTTCCGGGTATGGTTACCCAGTTTGCATTTACACCAACTATGACCACCGAACAAATGCGTCAGACGCCACAGATGATCGATAAGATAACGAACATCAACAAGATCAGGGCCGAAAAGAGCGAGAAATTAATAGCCAAGGGTGAAGAACCGTTGGACCGGTATGATTTCGACTATCTATTGCTTTGTAACAAGATTTGTGGTAAATCCCATTACAACATGCAAATGAAGATCATAGTTGAAACTGAAGAGGAGTACGAAGCATGGATTAATGAACAGAAGATTTTCAAGAATTCTCTGGTTCAAAATTAATTGCTTAAAGAAAAAAACAGATTATGTCAGCACACGCAGAAACACACGGACACGACGATCACGGACATCATCATCATAAGGAGACTTTCATCACCAAATATATATTTAGCCAGGATCACAAAATGATCTCCAAGCAATACCTGATCACTGGTTTGATCATGGGTGTTGTGGGAATTGCAATGTCGCTCTTAATGCGAATGCAATTGGCCTGGCCGGAAGAACCGAATGTGGTATTTAAAGCCTTGTTGGGTAAATGGGCACCCGATGGTGTAATGGATGCCGACATTTATTTGGCATTGGTAACTATCCACGGAACCATAATGGTATTCTTTGTATTGACTGCCGGTCTGAGTGGTACGTTCACTAACCTCCTGATCCCGTTGCAGTGTGGTGCCAGGGATATGGCTTCGGGCCTTCTGAACATGTTCTCGTATTGGTTGTTCTTCCTGTCATGTGTTTTCATGACCGCTTCACTATTTGTAGAAATGGGACCTGCAGCTGCAGGGTGGACCATCTATCCTCCATTGAGTGCCTTGCCGTTAGCGCAAAGTGGCTCTGGGGCCGGTATGACCTTATGGCTGGTATCCATGGCCATATTTATAGCGTCATCCCTGTTGGCAGCATTGAATTATATCGTGACCGTACTGAATTTAAGGACTAAAGGGATGTCCATGACAAGATTACCATTAACCATTTGGGCCTTCTTCATAACTGCTGTCATTGGAGTTGTATCCTTCCCGGTATTATTATCGGCGGCGCTCCTCCTGATCATGGATCGAAGTTTCGGTACATCCTTCTTCCTTTCAGATATTTTTATTCAGGGAGAAGTTCTCCACTACCAGGGAGGGTCACCCGTACTTTTTGAACACTTGTTCTGGTTCCTTGGTCACCCTGAAGTGTATATCGTATTATTACCTGCACTCGGAATAACCTCCGAGGTGATCGCAACCAATGCCCGGAAACCCATTTTCGGATATCGTGCAATGGTGGCGTCTATCCTGGCTATTGCATTCTTATCGACCATCGTATGGGGACACCACATGTTCATCTCAGGGATGAATCCATTCCTTGGTTCTGTATTTACATTTACAACCTTATTGATCGCCATTCCGTCAGCGGTTAAGGCTTTCAACTATATAACAACATTGTGGAAGGGGAATCTGCAACTCAATCCCGCCATGCTGTTCTCGATTGCTCTTGTATCCACTTTTATAACCGGTGGCTTAACAGGGATCATTCTTGGAGACAGTGCGCTGGACATCAATGTGCACGATACCTATTTCGTAGTTGCACACTTCCACCTGGTGATGGGAATATCCGCGCTATATGGACTATTTGCCGGAGTCTATCATTGGTTCCCGAAAATGTTCAAGCGTATGATGAACAAGAACTTGGGATACGTGCATTTCTGGATAACGGCGGTAAGTGCTTACGGGGTATTCTTCCCGATGCACTTCATCGGCATGGCCGGATTACCGCGTCGATATTATACGAACACCAACTTCCCATTGTTCGATGATTTAGCCAATGTCAATGTTATCATAACCATTTTTGCATTGGTCGGTGGTATAGCTCAGTTGATCTTCCTGTGGAATTTCATTTACAGCATTTTCTACGGAAAGAAAACAGTTCAGAATCCATGGCGATCAACAACGCTTGAATGGACTGCTCCAATTGAGCATTACCATGGCAACTGGGAAGGAGAGATCCCACATGTACACAGATGGGCTTATGACTATAGCAAACCCGGACATGACGAAGATTTTGTACCTCAGAATGTGCCTTTGAAAGAAGGTGAAGAGGAATTGCATCATTAGCATTAATGATCAGCTAACCAACGGATGAAAGCCTTTCCTTTTTGGAAGGGCTTTTTCTTTATCTTTGTGTGAACATGAACGAGAATCTCAATCCAACAAGCGAACATTTCTCCGGAGAAGATCACGATATTGAGCGTGCTCTGAGGCCGATTACATTCGATGACTTTGCCGGCCAGGATCAGGTCCTGGAAAACCTGAAAATATTCGTCGAGGCGGCGAACCAACGGGATGAAGCCCTGGACCACACACTTTTTCATGGCCCTCCCGGGCTTGGCAAAACCACATTGGCTCATATATTGGCAAATGAATTAGGTGTTGGTATCAAGGTAACATCCGGCCCTGTTCTGGATAAGCCTGGCGACCTTGCCGGTTTGTTAACCAACCTTGAAGAACGGGATGTTCTTTTTATCGATGAGATCCACAGGCTAAGTCCGGTTATTGAGGAATACCTCTATTCGGCCATGGAAGATTATAAAATTGATATCATGATCGAAACCGGCCCCAATGCCAGAACGGTTCAGATCAATTTGAACCCGTTTACCCTTGTCGGTGCAACTACGCGCTCCGGATTACTTACAGCACCTATGCGGGCCAGGTTCAGCATCGGCAACAGGCTGAATTACTATTCTACGGAATTGCTTTCAACCATAGTTCAGAGAAGTGCTCAAATTCTAAATGTTCCGATTACCATGGAGGCAGCCATTGAAATAGCTGGTCGCAGCAGGGGAACACCACGTATCGCAAATT
>CAJIBQ010000175.1_pt1 | contig 10544 bp, 5 predicted proteins | sample 9199391 | NCBI WGS metagenome assembly CAJIBQ01 (sample SAMEA7708309, study PRJEB35096) | sediment metagenome | biome: marine neritic benthic zone biome [ENVO:01000025]; feature: sediment [ENVO:00002007]; material: shallow marine sediment [ENVO:03000034] sea grass bed [ENVO_01000059] ... | reverse complement strand
TCCCATCTCATTATTGTCTTCAATGCGTCGATCACCAATCCCGGCTATAATTCCAACCTTAACTGTGGCATCGATATTATCGGTAAACTTTTGAAGCGCACGCATGCCTGCCGGATTATGAGCATAATCTAGCAGTATGCTGAAATTATTGAATTTAAATAAGTTTAGTCGTCCCGGGGTCTGTGACGGGGATGGGATAAAGGACTCGAGGGCTGCTTTAGTATCTTCTATACTTATGCCCTGAATGTGAGCCGCTAAAATGGCAGGAAGTACATTCTGAATCATAAACAATGCCTTTCCGCCATAGGTTAATGGAATATCTTCAGCCTTCATTAGCCTCATTTTCCATTCGCCTTTACAAATAGTGATATAACCGTTTTCGTAAACTGCCGTGATGCCGTTCAATCTTTGAAGTGCTTTAATTCTTGGATTGTTCTCGTCCATTGAAAACAGGGCCACATTGCAATTTACTGAGCGTCGCATGCCATAAACCAGGTCGTCATCTGCATTCAGAATGGCATAACCCTCCGGTAAAACGGTTTCGGGAATAACACCTTTGACCTTTGCCAGCTGTTCAACGGTGTGAATACCCTTTAGACCAAGATGGTCAGAAGCAACATTGGTGACAATTCCTACATCGCATTTTTTAAAGCCAAGACCTGCTCTAAGTAATCCACCCCTCGCACATTCTAAAACCGCAAAATTTACTGTAGGGTCTTTCAAGACAAACTCTGCACTGGCTGGACCTGTACAATCACCTGTCATAAGCAACCTGTTCTGTATGTAGACACCATCGCTTGTCGTATATCCAACACGATGTCCTTTCAGTTTTGCAATGTGTGCAATAAGTCTAGTTGTTGTTGTTTTCCCGTTCGTACCGGTAACGGCAATTATCGGAATGCGTCCTGTATCCCCCTTATGTGGGAAGAGTTTGTCGATCACGGGAGCGGCAACATTTCTTGGCAAACCCGTTGTAGGTGCCAGATGCATCCTGAACCCCGGTCCCGCATTGACTTCAAGTACGGCTCCACCGGTTTCCGAAAGCGGTTTGGTGATGTCTGTTGTCATCACATCAATACCACAAATATCCAGGTCGATGATCTTCGAAATACGTTCGGCCATCGCGCGATTTGCCGGATGAACTATATCGGTAACATCTTCTGCCGTTCCTCCGGTACTGAGGTTGGCCGTATCCTTCAAGATCAGCATCTCACCTTCCGGAATGACCGACTCAGGGGTAAGTCCTTTTGATTCAAGGATGGTCATGGTTAGTTCATTAATGGTTATCTGAGTCAACACTTCTTCATGACCATAACCCCTTCGCGGATCTTTATTTACTTCATCTACGAGCTCCTGCACCGTTGATTTTCCATCACCAATAACATGAGCTGGTGTGCGCTTAGCCGCAGCAACCAATACATTGTTGATCACAAGGAGGCGGTAATCTTCTCCAATGATGTATTTCTCCACGATAACAGCACGTGATACTTCTTTTGCTGCCTTGAAGGCTTCCAAAGCTTCTTCATGACTTTGTATGTTAACAGTTATTCCCCTGCCATGATTTCCTCCAACCGGTTTAATAACAAGTGGAAAACCAACATAATCACATGCATCCTCAAGTGAACTTTCGCGCCTGATGATCTCCCCTTTCGGAACTTCAACCTCCGCTTGCTCCAGAAGGTGCTTGGTGTCCTCTTTATCGCAAGCGAGTTCTACTCCAATACTACTGGTCTCACTTGTAACGGTTGCTTGTATGCGCTTTTGATTTTCGCCATATCCCAATTGGCAAAGGGAGTACCTGTTTAACCTGATCCAGGGTATGCCTCGTGATCGGGCCTCCTCTACTATGGAGCCCGTACTTGGCCCCAGCCTTTCCTCTTCGCGAATTTCACGCATTTCCTGAATATCATCTGCCATATCATATTTCTCAGCTGCAATCAAGGCTTCACAAATTCGAACTGCTGCCTTAGCAGCATATCGGCCCACTTTCTCTTCCATATAAGCGAAAACAACGCTATATACACCCGGCTCGCCATAACCGCGGGTTCTTCCGAAGCCAACATCCATTCCAGCCAAAGTCTGAATTTCCAAAGCAATGTGCTCAATGATATGACCCATCCAGGTTCCTTCCTTCACCCGCTGGAAAAATCCTCCAGGCTCACCTACCGAACAACGATGCTCATACATCGTTGGAAACATTTCTGTGAGTCTGTCGTAAAATCCATCGATCTTATTCGAAGGCAATTCTTCCATCTCCTCGAGGTCAAGAACCATTACGATGAGCTTGTGCCGCCGAATTGACCAATAGTTGGGGCCTCTCATGGCATTAATGCTGATTATTTTCATAAAACCCAGTTATTACAGGTGAAAGATTATAAATATATGCATTTTTTAAATGAATATTTAGTTTAATTTTGCCTGATCTTTTAACGAGAAATGATCTGATGACGAACATTAAAGGTACATTGATTCCTATTGGAGGAAATGAATATAAGGGACATAAAAAGTCTGAAGCCAAATCGATAGAATCCATTGACGATAGTATTCTCTCTCATGTTGTAAAGCAATCGGGTGGAAAAGATGCTAAGATCCTGGTCATCCCGGCAGCATCAAGCATTCCCAAAGAAGTTTCGAAGGTCTACAAAAAAGCCTTTAAAAAAATTGGTTGCAAGCAGGTCAAAATCCTCCATTTGCACGATAAGGAAGATGCCGAAAAGGAGAAGTCCATCAAGCTAGTTAAAAAGGCGAATTGCGTCATGTTTACCGGTGGTGACCAAAGCAAGATCACCAAAAAGATCGGTAATACTTCCATGCACCATATTTTGATGGATCGGTATAGAAATGAAGAGGGATTCGTTATTGCCGGAACAAGTGCCGGCGCTATGGCCATGTCCGATCAAATGATTGCCGGAGGTAGCAGCACAGAAGCCCTTTTCAAAGGAACGGTCAGCATGTCAAAAGGACTGAGTTTTATTCCCGAATTGATGATCGATACGCACTTCATTCAGCGCGGGCGATTCGGGCGACAGTCTGAAGCCATTGCAAGATTCCCGAACCTCATCGGATTCGGACTGGCCGAAGATACGGGCATGATCATTAAGAATGGGAATGACTGCATAGTAATCGGGTCGGGTATGGTTATCGTTTTTGACGGAAATGATCTTACCCATAATAATGAAGAAATCCTTGAGGAAGGCACGCCGATGACGATGGTCAATATGGTTGTACATGTACTCTCAAACAGCGATTACTACAACATCAGAGAACGCGAGGTCAAAGTGCTTCCAATAGAAGCTCCTTTTATCTGATCAATTCATTTATAAATGGCCATTTCCGACTGGCCGTCTGAAAGACGATAGGCTCTGTACATGCCTTCAGAATTGAATGGTAAACTAACGTTGCCATGCCTGTCGATCGCTATTAATCCCCCTTCTCCCCCAATATTTTTAACGCGTTCATGAACAACCGATCTGGTTGCTTCGTCCAGTCCAATTCCTCTGAACTCCATCAATGCCGAAACATCGTATGCTGCAACCGAACGGATGAAGAACTCCCCATTTCCAGTGCAAGAAACCGCACAGGTTTTATCATAGGCATAGGTGCCACATCCTATCAGGGAGCTATCACCTATCCTACCATAGCGTTTATTGGTCATGCCTCCAGTTGAAGTAGCGGCTGCCAGGTGACCAAATTGATCGCAGGCAACAGCCCCAACCGTTCCAAATTTCTCATCTCCTTTGGGCGTATGATCCAATTGAACCCTGTCGGTATCCTTGATCTCCTGCCATTGCTGAAACCTGAATTCATCAAAGAAATAGTCGTTATCATAAAATTGGTAGCCCAGATGTTCCGCAAATTGCATGGCACCTTTACCTGCCAGATAAACATGATCTGTTTTCTCCATGACATCTCTGGCCAGGGAAATGGGATTTTTTAATCCTGAAACCAGGCTAACAGCGCCCGCCTTCTGGAACTCCCCTTCCATAATGCTTGCATCCATTTCATGTTTCCCTTCCGAAGTAAAAACGCTTCCCCTTCCTGCATTGAACAAAGGGCAATCCTCCAGTTCTTTAACGGCTAATTCAACGGCATCTATAGCAGATCTACCTGATTTCAAAGCCTCATAGCCTAATGCCAATGCCCGCTCTAAAGCGGCCAAATATTGCTGTTCCAGCTCAGCTGTCATCATATCCTTAACGAGAGTTCCGGCACCGCCATGGATGGCCAGACCATAAATTTGCATGGGCATTAGATTTGGTTTGAAAAATACAAATTGCATTTCAATTGCACTTATAAGTTTCGTAGTTTTATATTCTTCAATTCACTGGTATGGCAGACAAAAAACGATTATTTCTTCTCTATGCTTACGCGCTTATCTTCAGGGGCTATTATGCATTCATCAAAAATCCCAGGATCAACTCCAAAGGACTTGATACTTCGGCTATTTTAGGGTTTACCAATTCCCTGCTCGACGTTATTAAACGCGAGCGTCCCGATCACTTAGCCGTTTGCTTTGACCAGGGCGGCAGCGTTGACCGATTGGAGATCTTTCCTGAATACAAGGCCAATCGGGATGAAACACCGGAAGCCATTAAAATTGCGGTCCCATATATCAAGAAGATCCTTGAAGCCATGCATATCCCCATCCTTATAAAAGAAGGATATGAAGCCGATGACGTCATAGGAACACTGGCCAAGCAAGCCGAAGATGAAGGATACCAAACATTTATGGTAACTCCCGATAAGGACTTTGCCCAGCTCGTTTCAGATAACATCTTCATGTACAAGCCTCAATTCGGTGGCGGTTACGAAACATGGGGTGTTGAAGAGGTCAAGAAGAATTTTGAGATCGAACACCCGGAGCAGGTCATTGACTTTCTTGGCATGAAAGGCGATGCAGTTGATAACATCCCCGGGCTGCCCGGTGTTGGAGATAAAACCGCCAAGAAATTCCTGGCCGAATATGGCAGTATGGAAGGATTACTTGCGAATACAGATAAGCTTAAAGGGAAGATGAAGGAGAAGGTTGAGGCTAATGCTGAAATTGGCTTGCTATCCAAGAAGCTCGCAAGGATCATGACCGATGTTCCCGTTAAATTTGACGAGAAGGACTTTGAATTGAATCACCCGGACCTGAAGTCGGTCATGGAAATCTTCCAGGAATTGGAGTTCAGGAGATTGTCTGAGAATATTGTAAAGACATTTTCAGCTGAAGAAAAAACAGTAGCAGCAACAAACGGGCAGCCTAAGACACAACCAAAACCAGCCACAACTAAAACGGCCGGAGCGGGCCAATTTTCTTTATTTGGTGCAGATGGGCAAGAGATAGCCGGAGGTGAGGTAATTATCAGTGGGCGCCAGACCGTTTCCAATTCGCCACACTTTTACCAATACATAGACAACGAGCTTGCCATGCAGTTGTTCCTGGATAAATTGATGAAGCAAGCTGCTGTTTGCTTTGATACCGAAACCACCAGTATTGACCCCATAGCTGCAGAATTGGTGGGCATTGCCTTTTCCTGGGAGCAAGGCAAGGGATACTATGTCCCCTGTCCTGAAAAAAAGGAAGAAGCACTGGCTGTTATCGAGATTTTGCGTCCATTTTTTGAGGATGAAAACATTCAAAAGATCGGCCAGAATTTGAAATACGATATCAAAGTACTTCGGAAATATGACCTTGATGTCAAAGGACAACTCTTCGATACCATGTTAGCGCATTACCTTATCAATCCAGATATGCGGCATAATATGGATGTCCTGGCCGAGACCTATCTGAATTATTCGACCATTTCGATTGAAAACCTGATTGGTAAAAAGGGGAAGAATCAGAAATCCATGCGTGATGTACCCATCCCGGAGCAGACTGAATATGCCGTTGAGGATGCCGACATCACATGGCGGTTAAAAGAACATTTTGAAAAGGAATTGGGAGAAGCCAATATCCAAAAACTATTTGATGAGATCGAGATTCCCCTGCTACGCGTACTGGCAGATATGGAATTGGAAGGTATTAACCTGGACAAGGCTTTTCTTCAATCGTTATCAAAGGAGTTGGATAAGGACATCAAAACTCTTGAACAACAGATCTACATTTCTGCAGGTGAAGAATTCAATATTGCTTCACCCCGGCAATTAGGTGAGATCCTCTTTTCGAAAATGAAATTGATAGATAATCCAAAGAAAACCAAGACCGGCCAATTCTCCACAGCCGAAGATGTATTGCGGTCTCTTGCAAAAGATCATAAGATCATTCAAGATATTCTGGACTTCAGGGGATTGGCCAAATTGAAGAGTACTTATGTGGATGCCCTGCCAACACAGGTCAAGGAGAGCACCGGGCGGGTACATACCGATTATCTCCAGACTGTTGCCGCCACTGGAAGATTGGCAAGCAATAATCCAAATTTGCAGAATATCCCGATCCGTACAGAACGTGGCCGTCTTGTGCGTAAAGCATTTATTCCAAGAGATAAAGACCACATACTTTTGGCAGCAGATTATTCGCAGATAGAACTTCGAATAATTGCAGCTCTTAGCAATGAAGAGAACATGATCTCGGCTTTTATGAACGGAGAAGACATTCACGCTTCAACTGCCGCTAAAGTTTTTGGAGTCCCATTAAAGGAAGTGACCCGCGAACAAAGAGGCAATGCTAAAACAGTGAATTTTGGAATCATTTATGGGGTATCGGCCTTTGGACTTAGTAATCAAACCGACCTGTCCAGGTCTGAAGCCAGGGAATTGATAGAGACCTATTACGAAACCTATCCCAATTTAAGGGAATTCATGACCAAGCAGGTTGCCTTTGCAAGAGAAAATGGCTACGTACAGACAGTTTTAGGCAGACGGCGCTACCTGAAAGATATCAACTCCAGAAATGCCGTTGTAAGAGGTGCAGCCGAACGAAATGCTATCAATGCGCCCATTCAGGGAAGCGCAGCCGATATCATCAAAATTGCTATGATACGCATTAATGAAAAGCTTCAGGAAGAGAATTTCAAGACTAAAATGTTGCTTCAGGTTCATGATGAATTGGTATTCGATGCTTACAAACCCGAATTGGATAAAGTGAGTACGCTGATCAAATCTGAAATGGAATCGGCTTACGAACTGGCGGTTCCTTTGGTCGTTGACATGGATACAGGAGAGAATTGGCTTGAAGCACATTAGCATATGTATTCAATAGTCAAAGTCTTATTTCTTTTATTCGCTTTGTCGTCTGGTGGTTTATCTCAAATCAAAGCCCAATCTAAATACACCCCATTAAAAATAGGTGTAGTCGGGCTTACCCATACTCACGTACATTGGATTCTTGGCCGCGCTGATGTTGGTGACATCGAAATCGTAGGTATTGTAGAACCCAATCGGGAACTTGCCCGGAGATATGCCGATCAGCATGGCTATTCGATGGATTTGGTTTTTGACAATATGCAGGACATGATAGCAACAAAACGACCAGAAGCTGTTACTGCATTCGGGACCATTTATGATCACCTCGAAGTTGTAGAGACCTGTGCACCACTTGGCATTCATGTTATGGTTGAAAAGCCGCTTGCCGTGAATATGAAACATGCCAGGAAAATGGCCGAACTTGCCAGGAAGCACAGTATTCATTTGCTTACGAATTACGAAACCACCTGGTATGCAACTAATCACCAGGCTAAAGATATTTTGGATAAAAGAAAGATAGGTATATTGCGAAAGGTTGTTGTTCGAAGTGGTCACCAGGGCCCTAAAGAGATCGGCGTCAACGACGAATTCCTGGATTGGTTGACAGATCCCGTTCTCAATGGTGGCGGAGCCCTTACAGATTTTGGCTGCTATGGCGCAAACCTGATCACCTGGCTACAGGATGGGAGGAAACCGCTTTCGGTTTTCGCACTTACCAAAACCAATAAACCGAATGTATATCCCAAAGTTGATGATGAGGCCACGATCGTGCTGGAATATCCAGATTCACAAGGCATCATCCAGGCCTCATGGAATTGGCCGTTTTCTGTAAAGGATATGAAGGTGTACGGTAAAACAGGGTACGTTTATTGCGATGACGGTACAGATATGCGCATAAGACTGGAAGATAAAGAGGAGTTACATATGGCCGCAAAGGAACTAACCAAACCACTCCACGATCCCTTTTCCTTTTTTGCTGCAGTCATAAAAGGCGATATTGTGGTTAAGCCCAGCGACCTTTCTTCACTGGAAAACAATCTTACTGTTATCGAAATACTGGATGCTGCGAAAAAAAGTGCTAAACGCGGTAAGCGAATTAAGCTAAGAAAATAAAATGCTATGAAAATGAAATTGCTAAATCTGTATGCGCTATTCGGAATATTAATTGCACAAGCCCAGGTGCCCATCTCTGAAGTTGTGCAGGACAAAATCGATATGGCCGATAGTTACTATGGAAAGTTTAAATACAATGGGGACCCTTTTACCGGCAAAGCGATAGATTATCATGAGAATGGTAATATCAAAACATTAAGACATTTCAAGAATGGCATGTATGATGGCATGTGGACAGAATGGTATGCGAATGGTAATCGGAAATTTCAGGGTGATCGGAGAAAGAACAAGGGACAAGGTTTAACGAAATGGTGGTTTGAAAACGGACAGCTTAAGAAGCAGGGCACCTATGATATGGATAAGCAACAAGGCGTAGTTGTACGGTGGCATGATAATGGCCAGCTTCAGTCCATCAGGTATTATGAACAAGATAAGGCAACCGGTGGCTGGTCAACCTTCGATAGAAATGGTGATGTCTTTGACGAAGGTGACAACAACAACCTGTTTTACAGATCTTTTTTTGAAGCCCGAAACTCTGACGACTATGAGCGTGCGTCTCCATCCTTTACCCAGGACGGGAAGACCATGGTCTTTGTAAAATATAAAGACTGGATGAAAAAGTTACCGTTCATTGGAAAGTACCAGGACGGAAAATGGGTTTCAGAACAGCTCAGCTTTGTTAATTATGTCTACAACCTGGCTATTTCTCCAGATGGTAATCGCATCATTTATAAAAAGTATATGCCTGAAAACCAGGATGAGATCAGTAAGACCTATGTAGTTGACAAAGTTGCGGACTCTTGGGGCAATCCAAGGGAAGTTACTAGCCTCTATGATATCAACGCAGGCTATTTTAATTTTACGCCCGATGGGACACTTTTCATATTTGCCAGGAAACCAAAAACCGGATTGTACTATTCGAAACCAGATACGAATGCTATCTATTCCAAGCCCATTTGGATAAGCGATGATATCAGCCCGGGGAAACCAACTTCGTTCGATGTATTTATGCATCCCGATAAGAACAAACTGATCGTTACTCAAGTCGGTTTTACACCGGAGCAACGCGAGGCACAAAGCTACGACGGCAATGGCATTTATTACTACAAAAAAATAAATGGGAATTGGGAACGTATTAAACGCCTGCCATTGGCTTATGGCTGGGGCTCGTCCGTTTTACCCGACGGCCGATTTGTTTATGTACGCAACAGTGATATATACTATGTGAGTTTAGAAGACCTGGGAATTGATTGGTAATATGAAAAGGCGATTGATAATCTTTAGCGGCTGTTTATTGCTGTGTTTCAGCTTTCTTAATGCACAATCATCGCAGGATGAACTGGTCAAAAATCTATTGGGGTATTGGGAAGGTGCATTTATAACCGATAATTCGGTTCAACGGATGGATGTTAGCTTTATCCTCAAAGACAGCAGTTTATACTCACTACAAACAATCAAGGACTGGTATCCACAATTCGGAGAATTCGAGCTCCCCGTTGAAATCGATTCAGCAGGTACCCTAATCATGAATACTGGGCATGGGAAGGCTCATATGGTGCTTGATCAAATAAACCTGGAAATCCTTGGAACCGTGAAAGGCAGCGAGAAGGACTTCTTTATCAACTTTAAAAAAGTTCCTGAACCTCCAAAATCCGAATATGAGGCGAGTCAGGTATTGATATCAAGAAACGGGGTAGAATTGCGTGGTCATCTTCACAGGCCCAAGTTTAAGCCATCTAAAACAGCTGTGATCATCGTTGGAGGCAGAAGTTGTTATGCCGGAAATACGGAACATGATCTGTTTGCAAAAATGCTCAGGGAATACGGCGTAACGGTATTAACGATGAACAAACGCGGCACCGGAGAATCGACCGGAAATTGCGATACAGCCACAATTAACGACCTGGCTCTCGATGTAGCTGCCTGCCATAGAATGCTAATGGAAAACCCAATTGCTTTTGAAAAAACCGGTGTTGTTGGTTACGAAAACATCGGCGTCATAGGTAGCAGTGCCGGTGGCTGGGTGATGGCTAAGGCGGCCGAGATGGTCGACTTTGATTTTATGATAAGTATTGTAGGCCCTTCTACTTCTGTTTACGATCAGCAAATGCAATCCATGAATTACGGCATTGATGAACTCAGATTGGAAGAGGCTGTTCGCCCTATATTGACCGAATATACCGAGATGATGTTTTCTGCCGAAGCCACCTCGGTCAATTTCGATAAATTCAACAGCATGTTGGTTAAGGCCCAGGAACAAG
>CAJIBQ010000257.1_pt1 | contig 10609 bp, 8 predicted proteins | sample 9199391 | NCBI WGS metagenome assembly CAJIBQ01 (sample SAMEA7708309, study PRJEB35096) | sediment metagenome | biome: marine neritic benthic zone biome [ENVO:01000025]; feature: sediment [ENVO:00002007]; material: shallow marine sediment [ENVO:03000034] sea grass bed [ENVO_01000059] ... | reverse complement strand
GGTCATTACGATTCTCTTTTCCATAGAATATATTGCCAGGTTGGTTTCTGTAAATAAACCGATAAAATATGTATTAAGCTTTTACGGAATTGTTGACCTCCTGGCTACTATTCCTAAATACCTCTCCTTGCTTCTTGTGGGTACACAATCACTGGCAGCACTTCGGGCATTACGCTTACTGCGAATTTTCAGGATACTTAAACTGGCACGATATATTGGCGAGTCCACCAATTTCGTCCGGGCGATAAAAATCAGTCGGGCAAGAATCCTCGTCTTTTTATCATTTGTACTTATTCTTTGTATCATCCTCGGAACCGTGATGTACCTGGTCGAAAGTAAAGAAGGTAGTGGATTTACCAGTATACCAAGAAGTGTCTACTGGGCCATTGTAACGTTGACCACAGTAGGTTATGGTGATATAGCGCCTGCTACTGCTCTAGGTCAATTCATCGCTTCGATGATCATGATTCTGGGTTATGCAATTATTGCCATTCCAACCGGTATCGTATCCTCTGAAATGACAAAGCTTACCAGAAAGCAGATCCAGACAAATACACAACATTGCCTGAACTGTTTGGCAGACAATCATAAAGATGGCTCTGATTTCTGTTATAAGTGTGGCAACCCCTTGCATGACGATGAATAAATACCTGGTTTGCATTGTTGGTCCCACTGGAATTGGCAAAACCGCATTGAGTTTAGATATTGCCAAGCATTTCCAAACAGAGATCATTTCTGCCGATTCGCGCCAATTTTATAAGGAGATGTCAATTGGTACTGCCGTACCCCATGCAGATGAACTTAAGGCTGTAGTGCATCATTTCATTCAACACATTTCCATACATGACGATTATTCGGTTGGATTCTTTGAACGCGATGCAATCTCAAAAATAGATTCGCTGTTCAAGGATCATCATGTGTTGGTCATGGTTGGTGGGTCTGGTCTATTTGTAAAAGCCATATGTGAAGGCCTGGATGATCTGCCTAAGGTTGACCCTAAAATCCGACAGCAGCTCAATGAGATATGGAAAAGAGAAGGTCTGGATGGTCATAAGGCTGAACTGGCTCAATTAGATCCTGAAACATACAATTCCATCGATATCGATAATCCGCATCGAATTATTCGTGCCCTGGAAATCACAAAAGGTACCGGTAGGCCATTTTCTTCTTTTTTGACAGGACAATCCACAGAGCGTCCATTTAATACGGTTTATATTGGCATAAAGGCCGAAAGGGAGCTCATGTATGAACGTATTAATAAGCGAGTGGATTCGATGATGGAAGCCGGCTTACTTGAAGAGGCCAAAGCGCTTTTTGGGTACCGCCATCTCAAAGCGCTGAATACGGTTGGATATAAAGAGCTGTTTAAGTACTTTCAAGGTGATGACGACCTCGACCATGCGGTTTCAGAAATCAAAAAGAACAGCAGGCGATATGCCAAACGTCAAATGACCTGGTTTAAAAAACAGGGCAACCTTAAGTGGTTCGATTATAAGATCCCTGCTGATGAAATCATAGCATTTCTTCAAACCCAGATCAAATAAAAAGACCGGCCCAAAGGACCGGTCAGTTTATAATTAACACTTAATAATTAAGCTTTCTGATGTACTACCAGCCTAAAGCCTTCACCGTGAATATTAAGAATCTCAACATTCTCATCCACTTTTAAGTATTTTCTCAATTTGGCGATATAAACGTCCATACTTCTGGACGTAAAGTAATTGTCGTCTCTCCAAATCTTTGTCAAAGCCAATTCACGCGGCATGAGATCGTTTTCATGGAGGGCCAAAAGGCGCAACAGATCGTTTTCCTTCGGCGATAACTTGATAGGATCTCCGCCTTTATATTTTAAAAATCTCAGTTTGGAATTCAAATGAAAGTCTCCAATCGTGAATTCAAATTGCTTGCTGTCTGCAACACTATCCGTAGCCTTTCGCTGCATGATAGCCTTGATCTTCATCAGCAGAACTTCGCTGTCAAATGGCTTGTTCAGATAATCGTCGGCTCCTACCTTATACCCCTTAAGCACATCTTCTTTCATGGCCTTGGCCGTCAGGAATACAATTGGCACATCGGTGTTCTTCTCCCGAATCTCTTTGGCCAGGGTAAAACCATCTTTATACGGCATCATGACATCGAGAATACACAAGTCGAAATCATCCTTCTTGAACTTTTCAAAGCCTTCCATCCCATTCTTCGCATGAACCACATCATAATCGTTCATAGTCAAATAATCTCTCAGCACGGTCCCGAAATTGGGGTCGTCTTCAACTAGCAATATTTTTTTCTTTACTTCTTCCATAATCACTTTATGATATTAGGGGCAGTTTAATTATAAAGGTACTACCCTTACCTTTTTCACTTTCTACTGCAACATGACCCTGATGGTCATCTACAATTCGTTTAACATAGGCTAAGCCCAGTCCATGTCCTTTCACATTATGCACATCTCCGGTATGTTCCCGGTAGAATTTTTCAAACACTCTTTTCTGAACAGATTTAGACATTCCACTACCCTGATCCTGGATCTTCATGAAAATATTGGTCCCAACATTTTCAGTATATACATCGATCTTAGGCCCATCGGGAGAATATTTTATCGCGTTATCCAGGATGTTGACAATCACATTTGTAAAATGTGTAGGATTTGCCAATATCGATGATTTCGCGGCATCTAAATGCAGTTTTATGTAGCCTTTTCGATCCTCAATAATCAACTCAACATGAGCTACGGCATCTTTGATTAGGTCGTGTAATTTAACCCGATCCTTACTGATATTCAATTCGTTCTTTTCCAGCTTCGAAATGCGCAGCACGTTTTCAACCTGAGCGTGCATGCGCTTATTCTCATCTTTGATCATCTTCAAATATCGCTTGACCTTTTCTTCATCTTCAATGACCTGAGGATTTTTAATGGCATCAAGTGCAAGGTTTATGGTTGCGATTGGTGTTTTGAATTCATGTGTCATATTATTGATGAAATCGGTCTTGATCTGAGATATCTGTCGTTGTTTGATCAGCTGATAAATTGCACTTGTATATGCAATAATGATGATGGTTGTAAATACGATAGACAACAAAGTCATCCCAATTATAGATGAAAGGATAAACTTTTTCCTTTCTGGAAAATTGACGTATAGCGTAAAGATGCTCTCATTGTTGTTATCCAGGAAAACCGGAACACCAATAGTTGAATTCTTGGCCAGTTCAAAATTATCCGATTGGATCTTCGTAGCCAGGTCCTTGGCATAAATGGCATATTCAAAGTTGATATCGATATCTTCTTCGGTCAATTTCTTCCCGAGCAGTTTTTCAATATGAGCCTTTGAAACCCGTTTATGGATGGGAATTCGTTTAGCTTGATCTCGGTACGCCGATTCAAAAGTTTCCTTTTCAAGCTTTGACAATTCCGTTATATACCGGATGGACCTTTCGGGACTCAATTGCAAACTGCCATCGAGTGTATTGGTATTATAAACCTGTGTTTCCCTTTCATTCAATATCCTGCTGATATTAACACTGTCTAAACCTATGTCAATGAACGCCGGGATCCTGTAATTCTCTTCTAGTATCCCGTTCCTATATACTATTAATTCATTCGTGTTTGCATCCTGCCTGAGAAAAGTCAGTTGCTTCAGATCTGTTGAATCGGGGCGACCTCCTCGGGCAATATATTTTTGCAGGTCTTCAACATAATTTCGAAATTCACGATCTTCAATGGCCTGCGAGGTAAAGGATAATGCCTTTTTAACCTTGTAAGTGAATTGCTCTTTTTCGTTATTTACAGTATTATTGATGTAGTAAGCCTGAACGAAAATAATGCCTATCAGCGACAAGCTCATTAACAACACCAACAGTACGAACAACTTTTTGCTCATCAGCTCAAAATTAACATTTTAACATTTAGTCGATATCCCCTTTAACCTTACCTTAACAAAAATGTTAAAATTTAGATTTTATTATTTTTTTGAAGTGATTTTTTGGTGGATTCGTGCAACTTCTTTCTTGGTGTTTTCAAGGTCCAAATTCTCGATGACATAGTGCGATCCCTTCATTCTTTCTGCGTCATCCCATTGATTCTTCATGATGGCCTTGATTTTCCTACTAGTTGTTTTATCGCGTTTTAACAAACGCTCTAAGCGGATTTCAAGTGGAGCGGTAACCGTGATCACAAGATCACAGTCGAGATCACCACCGGTTTCAAACAAAATGGCCACTTCTTTAATAACATATTCGGCATTTTGTTTTTTTAACCAGCGTTTGAAATGCGAACGCACCTTGGGGTGAACGACGGCATTCATCTGGGCTAAAAGCTGAGGGTCATTAAATATCTTATCCGCAATAAAAGGCCTGTTTAATTCATCTTTTTTATAAGCTTTTTTACCGAAAAGCGCAGTTAGTTTTCGGCGGATCACCTTGGATCTGTTCATCAAGGCTTTCGCTTCGTCATCCGCCTTATAGACCGGGATACCGAGTTCGCTGAAAAAATCCGCAACGGTCGATTTTCCACTTCCAATTCCACCCGTCAATCCAACTATCTTCATTCCAGGACAAATTCAATTCTATTGATATTCAAACGAGCACTTTTAACCGCCTTTGGAGTCTCAACGAGCTTAGGAACCAGGTAATTCAATCCAGATCCTGTGGATTCTTTATAATCGCATTCTACGATAAAACCCTGGGATGTAATATCATTAAATGCCGCCAGGCTCGCATAATAAAACACCTTGATGATTTTTGGATAAATGCTGTATGCCTGCCCCTCGGGAATATTCTTAACAATTACAGGTACATCCACAGACCCTTCGGTAAACTTGTCCACCTTAGCAGAAACGGTAACTTCAGTTTCAGATAAACGCAGTTGTGGATTTTCAAATGCTTCTAGGGCGATGCTCTGCATGAGATCTGATTGCACATTCTCGACAGTCAGTGTCTTTGTATAAACCTCCGTTATACTATCGATTAAAATGCCTGGCCCAATAAGTCTTACAGAATCGGGTACAATAATAACATCATCAACCATATCATGTCCTGCCGAGAATCCGATCTTAGCATCGAGTACAACGGGAATCAGTTTAACCGCGTTGGAATCATACCTGAATTTCAAGGTATCAGGCTGTATATTTTCGATTTTTACATTTGGATCGAATTGTGCAACAATATTAGAAAACTCTTTCTTTTCGGTCCAAATGAAAAAGGATTCATTCCGATCGAGGTTGGTCATGTCAATATTAACTTTTGGTGGATTGATGAAATACCGAATGAATTTAAATCCATAAGTGGTTATGGTCACGTCCAGTTTATGCGTTGAATCAAGCACTATGATCTTATCTTCCGGAATATTGATAGGCTGTATGGAAAGCGTTAAGGACTGGGTATAGTCCTTAGATAGCTTAGTCAATATCGAAAAGATCAGCGCCAGGAGCACAAAGCCCAGGAAAACATTGAGTTTTTTTCGCTTAAAAATTGAACGTGTCATAACGGTACTATAAACAAGAAGTTAATCAAAAAATAGATTCGGAAACAATTCTTCAGCCGACTTTTTAGAAAACAATAATTTCAAATTCGAATTTAAAAACCCGAGACCATATCCAATGAACTGAACCAATAGGGCTACAATTGAAAGACAAGCAACCTCGAGCCTGCCACTTCTTATCCAGCTACCCAGGAATACCAGGATAAAATAAAGGCCATAGATATAGATCGGAATGGCAACACCAGTAAACCATAGAATTATTGAACCTATAAGCCCTAATACAAATAATAATGGAAACCAATAGGTCATCCCGGTAGTCTCGGGATACCATTTATTTAAGATGGCCCGAACCTTGCCAAACTTATTTACTTGCTTGTAAAATTTATTCCAGCTAATTCGCCTTTTATGATAAACATAGGCCTTCGGGAACAATCGAGAGGCATAACCACCTTTGGTCAAACGGATCGACAGATCGGGGTCTTCCCCCGGGTGGATCTTTCCAAAACCACCACTTGCCGTAAAGGCTTGTTTTGATATACCCATATTAAAACTCCTCGGTTGAAAACGTTCCTTGTTCGATCCCTTTCCGCGAATGCCTCCTGTTGTAAGAAAGGACGTCATGCTGTAGTCAATGGCCTTTTGCAGATTTGAAAACGAGGCATGTGCTTTATCAGGCCCTCCAAAGAAATCTGAATAGGAACCATTCAATTCTTCTAAAACTTCATTCAGATAGTTTTTAGGAAGAATAACATCCGAATCAAGAATGATAAAATAGGAACCACCGGCTCGTTTCATCCCATAATTCCTTGAATGCCCAGGACCGGAATTGTCCTTGACGAGATAGGTAATATTAAGACGGTCTTCAAAAGAAGATACTATTTGATCGGATGGATTGGTCGAGCCATCTTCAACGATGACGATCTCGAAGGTTCCTGGCCCATCCAATTGAACAAAACTGTTCAACAGTTCCTGTATCTCGTCAGGCCGATTATAGACAGGAATTATAAACGAAATATCAGAGGCTTTCATCGCTGTCACAAAGGTAGGTAAAGCCATTCTATTTTAACACAATAAAAAAAGACCTCGTATAAAACGAGGCCTTTTTAATTTATATATGATCAAAAATTACTTCTTGATAATTCGAATCGTATCTGATACAGTTCCTGCTGACACTTTTACGAAGTAAGTACCGCTTCCAAGACTCGACATGTCCATATCAGCCTGGGCCGCATTTGGCTTGGCCATCATGACACGCTGCCCGAGAATGTTGTACACTTCAATAGCATCTATAGGACTCTGAGCATTTAACGTCAACTTATCCTTAACCGGGTTCGGATAGAACTCGAACTGATCTATCTGGGCTTCCGGGTTTGAAAGTGTTGTATTCTCAACAATTGAAAGATCAAAAGTTCCTTCTTCCGGCGTTGATGTACCATCGTTCCACAGTTGCAGATAGTATGTCTGACCGCTAACTAAACCGCTTACTGAAGTTGTGCCTGAAGCATCAGCAACACACTCATCCGTTTCTGGATCATCTGCGAATAGAGTCAATGATCCACATGAACCTTCATAAATCGCATAGTGGATAGCTGTAGCCGTTCCTAAAGTTCTTGTAATGTCTACAGCACCATTTGGTGGTCCTGTAAATGAATACCAAACATCCGCAATAACTCCAAATGGATCACATGCTGGGTTTGCTACATTAACAGTAGAACAAGTACTATCTATACCCAACACATCAACCTGAGTTTCAACCGATCCAAGAGCAACTGCCGAAGCACAATCCTGGTTTGGTTCTGCAGGTGAACATGGAGGTGCACAAACCACTGAAATATCAAATGTACCACTTGCTCCTCCAAATCCTTCAACCGCAATATAATAAGTTGTTGCCGGCTGAGATTGGAATGTAATGGATGACTGAGTAGCACAGGAGTCGTCGTTATTTGCAAAACAAGTCAGTGAACCGCAAGATCCAGTGAAGATCGCTAATGATGTATCATATCCTGATCCGCAAGTATCAATGGTTACTGTATTGGCTGCAGCCGAATTGAATACGTACCACACAACGTTTGCATCACCATCTACTTCACCGCAGGCCAGGGAGGCATCTGGAGTTGCATCACTGGTATCTCCGGGAATATCCGTATCGCCGCAGAATAGTTCAATGGCACCGGCACAATCATCATTTGCAGGAGGACAGCCTTGGTCAAATGTTAAACTCGAACTGTTGACCGTGCAAACAGCATTATCGTCATTGGCCACACTAACCACTACTGCAGTGCCATTAGTATAAGCACCGTAGTTGATCGTTATTGGAAATGGTCCACTTGTTTGAACCGGAGCGGTGGCCTGGTCATCCGTTATGGTTACACCAGAAGCTGTACCTACACCATTGATGGTTACATCAATTGTAAAGTCAGAATTTGCAGGACAGTTTGAAACGACAGTGAATGTCACATCCGGAATATCACACGGAGGGCAAGCAACTGCATGATCTACAATATTGTTATTCTCATCACCAACAGGTCCTTCAAGTCCGCCAAGGGCATTTACCAATTGAAATGAAACTTCGCCTGGCCAATCCCCGGCTGCTGTCTGTGTGACATCTATAAGATCGCCGGTGTTAACACCTGGGATATTAAAAAATCCCACATCACCATCATCCAAAGTTACATTCGTATATGTGTTAACAACAGTTGTGTTGTCTGCCAATGTATGGGTAATGGTAACTTCAAATCCGTTCCATCCATCGCCAAAAGAATCATTCATTTGGAGCTGGTAATCGCATTGTCCTTGCACCTGGGTAGAAAAAGCCAGGGCAATCAAAGTAAAAAATAGGTAAGTAATTTTTCTCATATTAAAGTTTTCTTAGGTTAAAATCTATTTCGTTTTTAAATTTATAATCGGTTAATATATTCATTATCAGGAGAAATGAATTGATCTGAATTCAAATATCGATAAAATCCTTAATAATTCGACCAAATTGCGTCATTTTATAATTATTTTGGTTGTATATCGGCGTTCGTTGCTAAAAACCTCCACAAAATAAGTGCCAGCAGATAACTCGCTGATATTCAGTTCATCGGATAAATCTGCAGTTAGCTGAAACAGGACATTTCGACCCGTTATGTCCCTGATAATTACATGATCGATCTCGTTTATGGAACGAATCTTCAAATGATCATTTGCCGGGTTCGGAAAAATCCTGATCCCTGCCTGTTGTATTTCATCTGGAACGGCTAAAGTGGCTCCTTCAGTTATGTTAATAACCTGATTAACAGGCACGTTATTAATGATATCTATAGTACCACTTAACCATGTCACCTTTACGTAATCGACCATGGTTGATGTACCTAATCCAAAATGTTCAACCTTGGAGTTCTGTGATAAATAACCTTCACCATTCAAAGTGTATCGATATTGTTTATTACCATTTGTAGCGATCTCAATGATACTTCCAATTCCATCCCTGTTACTGGTTGTTCCCTCAAGGTTTACTTTTAACCAATTATTGAAAGAGGTATTATTATTCTTCCAAAGGAACACATTATCAATGCCATTATTTGTTACGGCCAATTCAGGAAAACCATCATTATCGATATCGCCGACAGCGTTGCTGAAACTTGCTGCGTTATCCCCAACAAAACCCGATGTACTTGTTGCATCTGTAAAAGTACCGTCATCGTTATTCTCGTAAAATGCCGACGACTTTAAACCAGGGGTTGATCCATCAAGCGAACCGCTTACATAGAGATCAAGATCGCTATCATTTTCCGCGTCAATGAAAACAGCTCCCCAGCCGATGCTATTGAAAGTGGTTGAAGAGGCCGATGCCTGGTCACTATATGTACCATTCCCATTGTTTTTGAGAAGCACGTTACCGTCGGGTGTATTGGTCACATAAATATCAAAAAATCCGTCTTTGTTATAATCCCCTATAGTGGTCGACATGGCATCAATACTTACATTGGTACCGGATTGACCGCCAACTTCAGTAAAGGTTTCATTTCCATTATTTCGAAACAACAGGTTCTTTACATAATCCTTGTCATTCGAAACATAGATATCCTGGTCCCCGTCCATGTCGTAATCGATAAAGGCCGAACAGAACGACAGGGAGCTGCTGTTGATACCGGCAGAAGTACTGATATCAGTGAAAGTTCCGTTACCATTATTCCTGAACAACATATTGGTTTGAACAAACAGGTTATCTCTGACGCTGATAAATACATCCAGGTATCCATCATTATTGATATCGCCCCAGGACGCGCCAAAGGATTTAATGGTTGTAGTTGGAAAGCCGGCAGACGCAGATATATCAGTGAAATTCATATTGCCATCATTCTCAAAGAGCTTATCGGCATTCGTATCTGAAGTGATAAAGAGATCGTAGTCACCATCGTTGTCGAAATCGATCCAGTTAACCTGTTTGGTTTGAAAAAGCGTGGGCGGCATGGTAAAGAACTCCTCAACAAAGGTCCCACCAATATTTTTAAAGAAACGAACCGGTAGTGTACTTTCTGTGGCGAATGTTAGATCGTCCCAACCGTCTTTGTTGTAGTCTACAAAAGAAACGCCGGTTCCGAGGAAAGTGGAACCGCAAGAATAACCAATGCCTACTGAGCTTGCCTGATCGACAAAGGTTGTCTGTGCAAACAGGCAGAAGCTTGCAATGCAAAGGCCTAGGGCGTATAAATGTCGTCTAATCATTTCAAAAGTCATTGGGCAATGATTGACGTTCGCTTCAGGGTGTCAATCAAATTGCTATAGATTTCAGGACTTAATGAACTTCTTTATTTCTGTACTTTGATTAGTCTTTAAATGTATTAAATAGATTCCTGATGGAAGATCTTTAATATTAATTCGTTTTCTGTTTGCTCCAATACTTAAATTCCGCACTTCCTGACCCAAAAGATTGATAAAACTCACCGTTTCAATTCTAATCGGAGATTCAACAACCACGTAATCTGAGCCTGGATTTGGATAAACCTTAACCGTACCCAAGTTGGCATCGGGGCTCGATAAAGTAGCCGAGCCTTCAATAATTTCGATGGCCTGGTTGGCCGAAACATTATTGAGTTGGTCTATCGTTCCGCTTAGCCAGGTTACTTTGACATAATCAACAATTGTGTT
>CAJIBQ010000309.1_pt1 | contig 10661 bp, 8 predicted proteins | sample 9199391 | NCBI WGS metagenome assembly CAJIBQ01 (sample SAMEA7708309, study PRJEB35096) | sediment metagenome | biome: marine neritic benthic zone biome [ENVO:01000025]; feature: sediment [ENVO:00002007]; material: shallow marine sediment [ENVO:03000034] sea grass bed [ENVO_01000059] ... | reverse complement strand
GTTCAGCCAAATGTTATTGGACTTTGAGAATTCTGTTGTCACGGGCTTAGTCATATCAGGATGCAATCGCAGGTAATTCCCTAAAAGCTGTTTTGCAATATAATCAACCGTATCCCACCAGGAACGCGTCGTGATCAAAAAGCGGATGATATCAATATCCGATTTATCATAGGATCTTCCCAGATATTTATCCAATATCTCCATAGCGCACAAATGCAATTCCCGATATTCAAATCCGTAAAGGGTTTTTACGATCTTGCGTGAATTCGATTTTAGTTCATCCCTATTGGCTTTGACGACCTGGCGAAACAATTGTCTTCGTTTTCCTGCCATAATGCCATAAAACTTAAATTGATTGCGCATATAAGCCGACATGTGAAATGCGCGTTCTGCATCTGCATGTGATTCAAAAACGTTGATCAATTCCTGAACAAAACCCATATTAAAAAGCTAAAATCCAACAGCGGTGTCATCGCCGCGCCTGTCGGCGCCCCCTTCAAGCTTGTCATCAGAAAGAACCAAAATACCGTCAACTTTGCCTATTATGGGAGACATGCTTTCGATAACATTATAACCTTTATTTCTCAATACAGTTAAGGTATCCGGATGAAAGGAATTAGTCTCAAAACTGACAAAATCGGGTTGCCATTGATGATGAAATCGAGCTGCGTTAACGGCTTGCTGCATGGTCATATTGAACTCATGTACATTTAAGATCGTTTGAAATACAGAAGTAATGATGGTAGAACCTCCTGGAGTTCCAACACTCATATATAATTCGCCGTCTTTTTCTACAATCGTAGGCGTCATCGAACTAAGCATACGTTTTTCCGGTAATATGCTATTCGCTTCTGCCCCAATTAGGCCAAACATATTCGGTGTACCGGGTTTACTGCTGAAATCATCCATTTCATTGTTCAAAAAGAATCCGAGTTCGTTACAATATAACTTTGATCCATAGGCCCCATTAAGGGTTGTGGTTACAGCAATAGCATTTCCAAATTGATCAATGATGGAATAGTGAGTGGTTTCCTGGCTTTCTAAAACCATGACCTCGCCATGAGAGACTTCAGTAGAAAGGGTTGCTTTATCAAAAGAAAAGTCGGCCATTCGCGCGTCGAGATATTCGCTATCGAGAAGAACATTGGTTGGGATGTCAACGAAATCAGGATCACCGAGATAGAAACTCCTATCAGCATATGCTCGACGTTCGGCTTCGACCATTACTTGAATAGCCTTAACAGAATTATGACCATATAAATCGAGGTCATAGGGCTCAACCATTTCCATGATCTGGGCCAGGCAAATTCCACCACTTGATGGCGGCGACATTGAAATTATTCGAAGGTCGTCATATTCGAATGTTATAGGATCGCGCCATTTTGCTTCATATCTGGCAAGATCTTCCATCGTCATAATTCCACCGTTTTCCTGCATGAAATCGACAAGAGTTCGAGCGGTTTCACCACGGTAAAACTCATCTTTTCCATTTTTTTGGATGCGTTCGAGGGTAGAGGCCAGAACTGGATATTTGATAGTGTCATTAGCCTGCCACTTCTTATTGAACAGAATGGAATCTTTATTTGCTTGAATAAAATATTCCTGGTAATTTTTGATTCGATCTTCTTGTTTTTCAGTCACAACAACGCCTTTTTTAGCAAGTGCTATAACAGGTTCTAGCAGAGTTTCAACAGGAAGGGATCCAAATTTCTCATGGGCCTCAAAAACACCAGCAACGGTTCCGGGAATTCCAACAGCCATAGCACCCAATGTGCTCAGACCGGGTATTACATCCCCATTTTCATCCAGGTACATGTCACGGGATGCCGCTAAAGGTGCTTTCTCTCTATAGTCTAAACCCCCGATATTCCCATCTTTATCGCGGTAAACCATAAATCCACCACCACCCAGGTTTCCGGCAAAAGGATAAGCCACAGCAAGGGCCAATTCGGTGGCGAACATGGCGTCAAATGCATTACCGCCCTGTTGCAGAATAGCAGCCCCGATCTCTGAAGCTTCAGCCCTGGCCGAAACGACCATGGCGTTTTCAACTATGAGTCCGCGTTTCGATTCATCAACCTTGGGTTCATCACGAGACAGTTTACAATTGAAGACCGTGACAAAAAGAACCAGGAGTAATGTTATTTTCTTCATGTGTAGTGATTAGATCTGTGAATATAATTCTTTTAATTTCAAATTTGAAAACGCTATAAGATCAGTAAAAAATTGGGTGAATTCTGTTTCAAATTCATCATAAAAAATTTGGAGATCTTCGATAGCCATGTCCATTTTCGATCGATTTTGTGTACGTCGGTTCATACCTTGTAAGACTTTCGAAATTCCTTCGATTGAGGCATAACTGTGCAACCAATTATCCGTAATCATGTAAGGCATGAGTCGTTTCACTCTTGAAGGCAGGATTTCGTAATGATTCTGAAGGGAATCATAAAATTCATCCACGTAATGCTCTAAAGACTGATCGCTGTATTTATTCCAGTTAGACGCCAGAAAATGATCATAAAGGATATCTACGATAACACCGGAATAATGTCCGAAGCGCTTATGTAAACGTTTCGTGCTTCGCCTCACAGTAGGATGTGCATCTGTGAATGTATCGATCTCCCTATGAAGCAAAATGCCAACCTGAATATCCTTTTCATAATGCTTGTAATCCTGCCCCTTAATGCCATCGGCCATGAAATTACCAATAGTTGTAAGCTCGTTCTCGCCGGAAAGATAGATATGAGCAAGGAAATTCATGCACTAAAAATATGCATATCATTCGAGAAATCCGCAGGGTTGATAACTTTTAAAACGGATACTGAAGCTTGTTTTATGCGGTGTTTAGAAATAAATAATAAGCAATAATGAGATTTTAAATAAATATGCAGATTTTTGCAGTGGCCGATTTAATGCTGAAAATCGTCCAATCTGTTTCCAATTGCGTAAATACATTAAATACAGTTAAATGACGTTGATCAAATCCATTTCCGGTATTCGCGGAACCATAGGCGGGAAGATGGGATCTAATCTCACACCAATCGACGCGGTGAAGTTTACAGCTGCTTATGCAACCTGGCTGAAAGAATATCGCGATAAGACCAATTATAAAGTTGTTGTTGGCAGGGATGCAAGGATCTCTGGCGAGATGATCCAAAACCTGGTAATGCACACTTTGGTCGGCATGGGATTTCATGTTGTTGATGTTGGTTTGTCTACTACGCCAACTGTCGAAATGGCGGTAACCATGGAACATGCCGATGGAGGCATCATTTTAACAGCCAGCCATAATCCTGCCCAATGGAATGCCTTGAAATTGTTTAATAATAAAGGTGAGTTTATCAATGCCAAGGCAGGGAATCGGGTACTCGAAATTGCTGAGTCTGAGAACATCGATTTTGCAGAAGTAGATGAATTGGGTAAGATCACTGTAAATGACGCATATATCGACTTGCATATCGATGAGATCCTGAACTTGCCTCTTGTAAACACCAAGGCCATTGGAAAGGCCAATTTCAAGGTTGTAGTAGATGGCGTGAACTCCACTGGCGGTATAGCTATCCCGCGTTTGCTGGATAGACTGGGTGTACATGCTGTTGAACTCTATTGTGAACCAAATGGAAGATTTCCACACAATCCGGAACCATTAAAGGAAAATTTAGGTGAATTGTCCGAACTGGTAGTAAGTGAGCATGCCGATCTCGGTATAGCTGTCGATCCCGATGCTGATAGGTTGGCATTGATCAGTGATGATGGCAGCATGTTTGGAGAAGAATATACCCTGGTGGCCTGCGCCGACTATGTCTTGGGCAAAACGAAAGGGAATACTGTAAGCAATATGAGCTCTTCAAGGGCAGTACGGGATGTAACCCTAAAACATGGCGCTGAATACCATGCTAGTGCAGTAGGTGAGGTGAATGTTGTTGAATTGATGAAAGATACCCAGGCCATTATAGGCGGAGAAGGGAATGGCGGTGTGATCTATCCCGAATTGCATTACGGTCGGGATGCCCTGGTTGGCGTTGCACTTTTCTTAAGCCTGCTGGCCGAGCGTGGTGTAGCTTGCAGTGAGTTACGGAAATCATATCCCGATTATTTCATGAGCAAGAAAAAAATACAATTGACTCCGGAACTGGATGTTGATAGGCTTTTGGATGAAATGGCCAAGGCATATGCAGACCATGATTTAAGCACGGTTGATGGCGTGAAAATCGATTTTGATTCGTCCTGGGTACACTTGCGGAAGAGTAATACCGAACCCATTATTCGTATATATACTGAGGCCCCATCTCAGGATGAGGCTGATGATCTGGCGGATAAAATCATCGAACAGATCAAAGAGATGACCAATTATTAGTAATTTTACTTCTGAAATCATAACAAATGCTTACCAAGGTTGAAGAAAATATTAGGCGATCGGAGTTAGAAACTTATTTCAAACCCTTCCGTGATAATATCATTGGGATCGATCAGGAATTTGAATCACCTTTTGGTATGAAGCGCATTGTCTATGCCGATTGGACAGCTTCCGGGCGACTTTACAGGCCTATAGAAGAGAAAATGCTGAAAGATTTCGGGCCATTTGTTGCCAACACACATACGGAAACCACAGAATCGGGTACGGCCATGACCCTGGCATATCATGAAGCCAAGAAGATCATAAAGGATCATCTCAATTGCGACGAGAATGATGTGCTAATTGTATCCGGGACAGGTATGACCGGAGTGGTCAATAAATTTCAGCGCATCCTTGGCTTAAAGATTCCTGAAAATTTAAAGGAGCATACTAAGGTTCCTGAAGAAAAGCGCCCCGTTGTTTTCATTACGCATATGGAGCATCACAGTAACCAGACCTCCTGGTTGGAAACCATGTGTGATGTCGAGGTGATTCCCCCGGGGCCTCAAGGTCTTTTTAAGATTGAAAATCTTGAGAAACTGCTGAAGAAATACGAGGACAGGCCACTTAAAATCGCCTCGGTTACAGGTGGATCAAATGTTACCGGATTGCAAGTGCACTGTCATGAGGTTGCCCGACTTATGCACGAAAATGGAGGGATTTGCTTCGTAGATTATGCGTGTGCAGGGCCTTATATAAATATTGACATGCATCCGGAACACAAGGACTGTCAATTGGATGCGGTTTTCTTATCACCTCATAAATTTCTAGGCGGCCCAGGCACATGTGGCATATTGGCTTTCAACAAGAAATTGTATCACAATATGATTCCCGATAATCCGGGTGGCGGCACTGTAAGCTGGACCAACCCGTGGGGCGAGCATAAATATATCGATGACATTGAAGACCGCGAAGATGGTGGTACTCCTGGATTCCTGCAAACGATCAAAACTGCGCTCGCCATTAAACTGAAGGAACAGATGGGTGTAGAAAAGATGCTGGAACGGGAACATGAGATCCTGGCTCAGATCTTTATGCAATTATCGGATGTACCAGGATTGAACATTTTGGCACCACAGCATCAGGACAGATTAGGAGTCATTTCTTTCTACATTGATGACCTGCATTACAACCTTGGGGTCAAATTATTGAATGATCGCTTTGGAATACAAACTCGAGGCGGATGCAGTTGTGCCGGAACCTACGGCCATTATTTGCTGCACGTGGATTATGAACTGTCGCACGAACTGACCAAGGAGATTTCGCTAGGTGACCTGGCAAGGAAACCCGGATGGATCAGAATGTCTATTCACCCGACTACCAGTTGCGAAGAAGTTGATTTAATCTGCGATGCAATTAAAGGACTGGCAGCGAATCATGAAGAATGGGCCAAGGACTATAATTACGATAGTAAAACCAATGAATTCATACATGGATCTGTTGATCCGGCACAAAAAAAACAGCGCATTAAAAACTGGTTTAATCTTTAAGACTGCACTTTAATTCTCCTCTTTTTTCCCTCTATGTTTCCAACGCTTGTGTGTCCAGAGGTAATATTCAGGGGTTTCACGAATCTGGTCTTCGAGAAGAGAGTTGAATGATCTGATAATTTCGAAATCTTCAAAATCTCCTGGATTCTTTGCCATCTGAATCAGGCTAGCAGAATAATATCCCCGCTTAGTCTTTTTTATTTTGAGAAAGTATACGGAGAAATCCAATTCTTTTGCCAAAGTTTCAGCTCCTGTTAAACAGGGCACTTTGATTCCCATAAATGGTGCCCAAAACTGCCGTCTAGGATGTTTTGGTGATTGATCGGTTATAAAACCGGTCATCGTTCTTATGCCTTTCAATTCATGTTCCCTCAGTCGCTTCTTGACGTTCTTGAAACTGATCATTTTAGTCTTGAATTTAGAGCGTATGCGTTTCAATAGTGCATCGAAATAGTTATTCTTGAGTGGTTTGTAGACTCCATAGCCCATGTAATTGGAATAAAATGCTATAGTTGTTGACCATTCGTAACTTGCAAAGTGACCGTACAAAACGATGCAACTTTTGTCCAGACCTTCAATTTCAATAATGATTTCGGGATTCTCAATTGTGAAACGATCAAGTAAATGACCTTCCTTCAAGGAGATGGATTTTATAGTTTCAAAAACAAGATCACTCAGATGCCTATAGAATTTCTTCATTATCATCTTTTTCTCGGCATCAGATAAATTAGGGAATACCAGGTTGAGATTCGCTTCTACTATTTTCCTTCTATAACCAATAAGATGATATAGAATAAAATATAAAATGTCTGAGAATAGATATAAGATTCTAAATGGAAGCAGAGAAATGAGGAAAAGGCCCGGATAGATCAATATGTACGCCAGAAAATGCAACTATGACTGATTTAATCGATGTTTCCAGCGTTTATGTGTCCAGAGGTAATATTCGGGGGCCTCACGAATTTGCTCTTCCAACTGGACGTAATAGGAACTCGTAATATCGAAATTCGCAAAATCTTTGGAGTTCTCTGCCAATACCTTTACTTCGGCCTGATAATACCCGCGTTTCACTTTGCTAATTTTAAGAAAGGAAACCGAAAGATTAAATTTTTTTGCAATAGCCTCTGCACCTGTAAAGCAGGGCACCTCAATTCCCATAAATGGAATAAAGAAATGCCCTCTTGCCCTTTTGGGTGATTGATCTGAAATGAAACTCGTAAGCGTATGCTTGTTGTTGTCTTCGTGTTCCTTGAGTAGTCTGAAAACCAATTTATTAGCGATTAATTTGGTTGATGAAATCGACCGGATGCGTTTTACCAAAGCGTCAAAATATCTATTCCTTAGCGGTTTATAGACGCCATAATGGTCAAATGAAGTTTGAAATGCCAGGGAATTCGACCATTCATAACTTGCATAATGCCCATAGACAAAAATCATGCTCTTGTCCAACTTCTCTAATGATCTTATAAGCTCCGGATTAATAAAAACAAATCGTTTTTTTAGTTCGCTCTTTTTCAAACTTATCGATTTGATCATTTCCAGGAACATGTCGCTTAAGTGCCTGTAGAACTTTTTCATGATGTCCTTAATTTCCTCATCCGATTTCTCCGGAAATACAAGATTGAGATTTTCTCTGACCACTCGTTTTCTATATCCGAAAATGAAATATAGAAAAATATAAACCCCGTCGGAAAGCAAAAAGAGCAACCTGAATGGCAATAATGAAATCAGGTAAAGGAATGGGTAGATGAGTATGTATGCGAGGAGTTGCACAAAAAAACTTTTGGCAAATATATGCTATATTTGACGTTTTACGTTCTATACCTATGGGCAATTTAGACATCGCTACAATCGGCATTATTCTTGCCAACATCGCGTTTTCACTCAAGGGGTTTGGCGACTTTTCCTTCTTCGAAAAGTATAAATTCAACATTGGCGGTATCCGTCGTGGTGAGCAGATCAGAATGTTGAGTTCGGGCTTTTTACATGTTGATCAACTTCACCTGTTCTTCAATATGTTCACGCTTTACTTTTTTGCCGATGAGGTGATCTCCTTCCTCGGGCGTATTAATTTTTTAGTGGTTTACTTCGGAAGCCTGATCATAGGCAACCTGTTGTCGTTATATTTTCATAAAGATGAGTACCACTACAGTGCAGTAGGAGCCAGTGGAGCCGTGACAGGTGTATTATATTCGGCGATCCTTTTGAATCCCGATATGCGCCTTTATATTTTCTTCATTCCAATTGCCATTCCCGGTTATATTTTTGGGATCGGGTATTTGTTGTATTCGATCTACGGTATGAAGAACCGCGTTGGCAATATCGGACATGATGCGCACTTTGGAGGGGCTATTGGAGGGTATGTGATAACATTGGCCCTGGCATCATGGTTGTTCAAAGAGAATTTGCTGATGGTTGTGCTTCTGGCCATACCCATACTCATACTGTATGTGATGAGGCGAACCGGGAAAATTTGAATATACGATCGCTTAATTGAGCAACTGGGCTATTTGATCTTCAAGAGCCTTTCCGCGTAATTTCTTGGCCACAATTTTACCTTCCTCATCCAGGATGAACGTTGCCGGAATAGCATTTACATGATACAATTGAGCAACCGGGTCATTGAAATATTTCAAATTGGACACGTGGTGCCAGGTAAGTCTGTCCTTTTCGATTGCATCCAACCAGGCCTGTTTCTGACCCGGACGATCCAATGAAACGCTGATGATCTCCAATCCTTTGTCGTGATATTTTTCATAGACCCTGACCACATTTGGATTTTCACGGCGACATGGTCCACACCAGGAAGCCCAAAAGTCGATAATGGTAGCCTTTCCTTTGATATCGGAAAGAGCCAACTGTTCACCATCAGGTGTGGGTGCCCTAAAGTCTGGTGCTACCTTGCCGATGTCCACAGTGGCCAATGCTTCCAATTGAATCATAAAAGCCTTGATCTTACCACCTATATTTTGGTTGTATGTATTCTTGTTTCTAACCGCTTCAAGGGCATCATAACTGGCCTGAAATTTTTCGAGATCCTGTCCGCCTCCTATCAATAAGGTCTCAAGCAGCAACAGCGCAAATTCGGTATCGGAATTTTCCTTGATGAACTTATGATTGAATTCTCGCAATTCCAAACGGATCCGTTCCGCTTCCTGATAATATTGATTATAAAGGGAAAGATCATTATCACGCCTTGCGATGTTAGCTTGTCTCCTGGCCTCAGACATGGCTTCACGACCTTTACGAAACTTTGCCTTATACTCGGCATGCGCCAAATTATTAGGCCCACCTTCTATTTTAGAGTATTGAATACTGTCCTTGTAGACTGTGATATCAGTCACACCTGGTTCAAGAATAAGTTGCAAGTATCCACGAACGCCATTTATTCCAAGAAGGACAATCCTTGGACCTGCCACTTTTCCTTTAAAAGCAGCTGTGCCATTAGCGATCATAGCAGTATCCAGGTGAACATCTTGTCGGCGTTGATTTTGTGTCAGTAAATGCGCCCGAATGCCGTTAAAAATACCTTCGGCTTTGATATTCACTTCATAAACACCTGGTTCCAAAACCACTGTGGGCTCCTGCTTTTGGCAACTGAATACAAGCAGGCCAACCATAGAGAGTGTTAATAGGTTTTTCATTATCAATAGATTTGGCGTAAATATAATAGTTAATCGCATTATTTCAGTGTTAAAATTGCTTCTGTAGGGCAAATTGAAGGGCTGAGCAGTCAATTTTACTACATTTGCGAAAAGACATCAATTGTTAGCTTCAGACAATATCATAGCGCTCGCAACCCCTGCCGGTATTGGGGCAATAGGTGTGATCCGGATTTCTGGTTCAGAGGCTATTTCCATATGCGATAGCCATTTTCGGGCGAAAAGCGGACGAGCGTTAAAGGATCAGGACAGTCACACCATTCATTTGGGAAATATAATTCATGACGAACAACCCCTGGATGAAGTTTTGGTTTCTGTTTTTAAGGCCCCAAATTCCTATACGGGTGAGAATGTGGTTGAAATTTCCTGTCATGGCAGTCCCTATATTTTACAGCAGGTCATACAACTCTTTCTTAGGGGAGGATGCCGGACTGCCAATCCGGGCGAATTCACCTTACGTGCCTTTTTGAATGCCAAGATGGACCTGAGCCAGGCTGAGGCCGTGGCCGACCTTATCTCCAGTGAGAATAAGGCCTCCCACCAGATCGCCATGCAACAGATGCGTGGCGGGTTTAGCAACGAGATTCAAGGCCTGAGAGCGGAGCTCATGAATTTTGCTTCACTGATAGAATTGGAGTTGGATTTTGCCGAAGAGGATGTGGAATTTGCAGATCGGGATAAATTCAAGGACCTGGTTAAGCGCCTGAAAGACGTAATTCAGAAACTGATCGATTCCTTTGCTGTGGGAAACGTGATCAAGACAGGGATCCCAATTGCTATAGTAGGAGAGCCCAATGTAGGCAAGTCCACGCTCTTGAATGCCTTGTTGAAGGAGGAAAAGGCCATTGTAAGTGACATAGCAGGAACGACCAGAGATGCCATCGAGGATGAAATAACGATTGACGGCATTGGATTCCGTTTTATAGATACCGCAGGCATTCGTGAAACACAGGATGTGGTCGAGCAAATAGGTATTGATAAAACCTTTGAGAAGATCGGGCAGTCTCGACTGATTTTATATTTGATGGATGCCTCAGGGGTAAATACTGAAAAGGCAAATGAGATCAATACAGAAATGGATAGAATAAAAGCTGCTTACCCGGAAGCTTCACT
>CAJIBQ010000004.1_pt1 | contig 10780 bp, 10 predicted proteins | sample 9199391 | NCBI WGS metagenome assembly CAJIBQ01 (sample SAMEA7708309, study PRJEB35096) | sediment metagenome | biome: marine neritic benthic zone biome [ENVO:01000025]; feature: sediment [ENVO:00002007]; material: shallow marine sediment [ENVO:03000034] sea grass bed [ENVO_01000059] ... | reverse complement strand
GTTGCCGTTTCGGCAGATTTATTTTCACAGCCAATTATTACCGGAGACACCCCATTAAAATTCTGTAACTTTCTGTTCAAATCAAATTCGCGATATGAATAGAAAAGACTTCCTTAAAATCAGTTCCAGGGTAGCCCTTTTTCTTGGGGTGTCTCCGGTAATAATTGGCTGTGAAAATAAATCTGCCGAAACGGCAACTATTCATTCGTCATTAGGAGAATCCAAGGCAATGGGTAATATGGTTGGATTTACTTCCGATAAATTGCCAAAAGTTAGGGTTGGTATTATAGGCATGGGAAACCGCGGCAGTGTGCTCCTTAAAATGTTTGATTACCTGATCAGGAATGACCATGCCGAGATCGTGGCCTTATCAGACCTGAAGGAAGACAAAGTCAATCGTCACAATGACTATCTAAAGACCAAACAACCAGCCGGAGCCGATTTGTATTTCGGCAGTGAGCATGAATGGAAAAAAGTCGCTGAGCGGGACGATATTGATCTCTTGATTATTGCTACGCCATGGAATTATCATACCGAAATGTCTGTTTATGGTATGGAAAATGGCAAGCATGTGGCCTGCGAGCAGCCAATGGCGATGACCCTTGAGGACTGCTGGCGACTTATCGAGGTGGCCGAACGTACCCAAAAGCACTGCATGTATATGGAGAACTGTTGCTTTAACGGGGAAGAACTTTGGATTCTCAATATGATTAATGAAGGCGTATTTGGTGAGGTCACCCATGCCGAAGGAGCATACCTGCACGACCTTCGGAAACATATGTTGCATGAAACTTATTATGAGGATCAATGGCGAATAAAGCATCATCAAACCCGCAATGGTAATTTTTACACCGGGCATGGTTTGGGGCCTGTAAGCCATTATATGGATATCGGTCGTGGGGATAATTATGACTCCGTGGTCAGTATGAGTTCCATTGAAAAAAGTTTAAGTGAAGCGGCAAAGCAAGAGAATTTTTGGGCCCAGGAATTCGCTTGTGGTGATATGAATACAACCCTGATAAAAACAAAACTTGGAAAATCGATCATGCTTCAGTTTAACGTCCATACTGGCAGGCCATATTCAAGACTTAATAATGTTTATGGCACAAAAGCCATGCATCAGGGATATCCTTCTAAACTATACGTAGGCCAGGAAGAACTGCAGTGGGGGCATCGTTGGCTTGATGATGACTCGTATAAATCGTATAGGGAGCGCTATGACCATCCTTTATGGAAAAAAATGAGGGAGCAAATAGATGCCAATGCCGTCGGTCATGGCGGTATGGATTTCGTTATGATATACCGACTTATTCGTTGTTTAAATGAGGGATTGGCATTAGACATCAATGTGTACGACAGTGTACTCTGGAGCGCCATTACGCCATTATCTGAACTATCGGTAGCTAATAATAGCGCTCCAATTCCAATACCAGACTTCACCGGAGGCTCCTGGGAACAACCCAGAAAGAATGAGGTATTACGAAATATAATTTAAAATTGGTACCTGAGGCCCAAGGCTATATCGAAGTCAAGGTCATTGTTGATATCCCCAAATCCGATTTCAGGTCTGAAATCAAGTGAAATCAGTAAGGGTATGTCGAAATCATACTCAATCCCTATATCTCCGGCGACAAGAAGGCTTGTTTCGGAATCGTCACCGCCCATGGGCACGTCATCAATGCTGAAAGAAGCTATTCCCCCTCCAACGCCGGCATACCAATTGAAATTTCCATCGAGATTCCATACCCATTGATACAGACCAATGGCCCTGATGGCGTCGTAATTTGAAGAGTCACGCCAACCCAGTCCGAATTCAAGTCGGTTGTTATCACCAATTGCACGCTGATAAGAGATTTCTGCACCAAACCCGTCGCTATCGCCCAATCTCAATCCGATAGCGTTATCGGAGATACGCTGAGCAGATACCTGGATGGAAAACAGTCCGATTGCAAAAATTAATAATCCGGCTCTCAGGATGTTCATGATGTACTTTTTTTGGTGGTTACCTTGATTAATTAAAGGTCTCATAATACTAGTTTTTTGATTAATGAATTATCATCACAAATAAATCGATTTAGCCATACTGTTGCAACCGAATTTTATTTGAGTTGTTAACAAGAATACTAACGACCGTATATTCGGTTTAATTGTAGAAAATGGAAGAAATGAATTGTTTCATTTCTTTTTTTTGGACTTTCCGGCCGCTTTTACGATGGCCATGGCTGCAATGAGTTGTTCGGAAGGGTTGTCCTCAACTTCTTCATCAGGATAGAAGGATGTAAGCTTATCATTATTATAATTGTACAATCGCCATCGCTTGAATTGATATTCCAGGGCAGTAAGGTTTTCAACCCAGTCACCTGAATTCAGATATAAGGTCTTGCCTGTTTTGTTCTCCCTGGTTTCCATTTTTGGTTGATGAATATGTCCGCAAATCACGTATTCATATCCTTTTTCTATGGCCAGCTCTGCACTCACTTGTTCGAAATCATCGATATGCTTTACAGCGCGTTTAACGCTATTCTTAATTTTTTTGGAAAGTGAGAACTTTTCCCTGCCCATCCTTTCCAGGCACCAATTTACAAAGCGGTTGAGCAGGATCAAGAAGCTATACCCATAACCACCCATGCGGGCCAGCCATTTTGCATTCTGAATGGATACATCAAAAACATCACCATGAAAGATCCAGGCTTTCTTCCCATCAAGTTCCAACACGGTTTTGTCGACAATAGAAATATTACCGATCTGAAGATCACTGAACTTACGAAGCAGTTCATCATGGTTACCCGTTATGTATATGACTTCAACTCCTTCTGCAGCCATATCGATCAGTTTCTTGATCACTTTTAAGTGGGTCGCAGGAAAGTAGTGTTTGCTGAACTGCCAGATATCGATGATGTCGCCATTCAAAACAAGTTTTCTTGGCGAAATGCTGTTTAAGTAGGTCAGTAATTCCCGGGCGTGACATCCAAAAGTCCCAAGATGCACATCGGATATTACAGCTACTTCAATTTTTCGTTTTAGTCTCAAAGGCACGGTCTTTAGGATAATACAAAGAACCTAAGACTTTGTTAACGAATGATTACCTCCCGATTAATTATCTATTGGATTTAAGTTAATTAAAGGTTATCAAGCAGGAATGATGGTAGTATTCGATTCCCATATTTTTGTTTCTCTAATATTCCAGTTACATTAGCATAAAATAAGCTTAGATGGGAGGAAATTCCTTCGGAAATGTATTCAAACTGACCACTTTTGGGGAATCTCACGGCATAGCCATTGGAGGGATAATCGATGGCTGTCCGGCCGGATTAAAACTTGATCTCGAACGTATCCAGGCGGAGCTGAACCGCAGAAAACCAGGTCAGTCTGAGATAGTAACCCAGAGAAAAGAACCCGATACCGTTGAATTCTTATCGGGGATTTTCGAAGACCAAACAACCGGTACGCCAATTGGTTTTATCATACGCAATGCCGATCAGAAATCAAAAGACTATTCGCATATTAAAGATGTATACAGGCCCAGCCATGCCGATTTCACCTATAATGAAAAATACGGGATACGCGATTATCGCGGTGGTGGGCGGAGCTCGGCCAGAGAAACGGCATGCAGAGTTGTAGCCGGAGCCATAGCCAAACAATTGATAAGTGATATTTCCATCAATGCTTACACCTCATCGGTGGGGGAACTGGTATTGACCAAGCCTTATTCCGAAATGGACCTGTCCAAAACTGAAGACAGTCCGGTGCGCTGTCCAGACCCGGAAATGGCCGAATTGATGGTCCAACATATAAAAGACATCAGAAAGGCAGGCGATACCATTGGAGGAATAGTTTCCTGCGTCATTCAAAACGTACCACTCGGGTTGGGAAATCCGGTATTTCAGAAATTACATGCCGAACTTGGGAAAGCCATGTTGTCCATCAATGCCGTTAAGGGATTTGAATATGGAAGTGGGTTCAGCGGCACTCGAATGCGCGGTAGCGAGCATAATGATGTCTTTCAGGAAGATGGTAGTACGGTTTCGAATTATTCCGGCGGTATTCAGGGAGGTATTAGCAATGGCATGGATATCTATTTCAACGTGGCTTTTAAGCCGGTAGCCACAATTATGCAGAAGCAGAAAACTATAAATACAGAGGGTGATGAAGTTGAAATGAAAGGTAAAGGCAGACATGATCCCTGTGTTGTTCCTAGAGCAGTACCCATTGTTGAAGCCATGGCTGCGCTGGTGATCGCCGATTTCTTATTGTTGAATCGTGTATCAAAACTATAGCTGACACTAACTAATAACGAATTATGAAAAAAATGGCACTACACTGGAAAATACTCATCGGGATGGTTCTCGGTCTGATATTTGGATTCATCATGTTGCAGGTTGGAGGAGGCCCTGATATTGTTAACGATTGGATCAAACCTCTGGGAACGATATTTGTGAAGTTGCTCAAATTAATCGCCATTCCATTGATCCTGGCGTCACTGATAAAAGGAATTTCAGACTTGAAGGATATCTCCAAATTCGCCAATATAGGACTCCGGACAATCGTTATCTATGTGGTGACTACTGTAGTAGCGATAACTATAGGATTAGTGCTTGTAAATACGCTGAAACCTGGTGATGGTGTTTCCGATGAGACCATTGCGCAATTGACCGGCACATATGCTGAAGATACCAGTGTGACCGATAAGATCTCTGAAGCAACCAGGCAAAAGGAAAGTGGACCTCTAAGTTTTCTTGAGGACATGGTTCCTGAAAATGCCCTGGCCGCCATGAGCGACAATAAACTAATGCTTCAGGTCATATTCTTTGCCATCTTCCTCGGAATTGCAATGTTGCTTATTGGAGAGAAGGCAGCCAAACCATTGAAGGATTTCTTTGATTCCCTGAATGATGTTGTTCTCAAAATGGTGGATATGATCATGCTGACAGCACCTTATGCCGTTTTTGCCCTATTGGCAACTGTGGTGGTGTCATCTGGCGATCCGGAATTGTTATATGCCCTATTATATTATTCGGTTGTTGTACTGACAGGTCTGATCCTGATGATCGTCTTCTATACCCTGGTCGTGGCACTCTATACCAAGAAGAATCCGTTTTGGTTCCTGCAAAAGATAAGTCCTGCCCAGCTGCTCGCTTTTTCAACAAGCAGTAGCGCCGCCACCTTACCGGTGACCATGGAAAGGGTTGAAGAACATATTGGTGTTGACAAAGAGGTATCGAGTTTTGTGTTACCTGTTGGAGCGACGATTAACATGGATGGTACAAGTTTGTACCAGGCCATAGCCGCGGTTTTTATTTCTCAGGCTTTAGGGTTCGATTTGACGCTGGGGGATCAATTGACCATCGTGGGAACGGCCTTATTGGCATCAATAGGCAGTGCTGCAGTACCGGGTGCCGGTATGGTAATGCTTGTCATTGTTCTTGAAGCAATTGGTTTTCCGGCAGATAAGTTGGCCATCGGTCTTGCATTAATATTTGCTGTAGACCGTCCGCTTGACATGTGCCGAACCGTGATCAACATTACCGGGGATGCTTCGGTGTCTATGGTAGTTGCTAAGTCTGTAGGTAAACTTGGCGAACCTCATCCGAAACATTGGGATGACCATTATGAGGAAGTGAAATAAATTTTCTAATTTTAATTGAGGAATATAACATCTAATCTGAGGATATGAACGTATGTTTCATCATGTATCCCTGGGATCAGATAGATCCCGATAACGATACCAGCCTGGCACTGATCAAGGAATGTGTTAAGCGTGGACATGGAGTGGCCATGTGCACGCCTTCCAATCTGACAATACGCGATAGCGTTACTACTGCTTTCGTTACCGTGATCAATCGCATGGAGAAAGTTCCGAAATCTTTACGCTCATTCTATCGAAATGCGACCCTGCGGGAGGAAATGTTGCCACTTGCAGGATTTGATGTCCTTTTCTTTAGGGCAAATCCACCGCTTGACCCCATCATGCTCAATTTCCTGGATTCTGTCAAGGACGATGTCTTTATCATGAATTCGCTTGAAGGCATGAGAGAGGCCAACAACAAGCTCTATACGGCAGCATTTGGAGAGAAGCATAGCAACATCATTCCGGCTACACATGTATCGAAAAACAAGAAATACCTTTTCGACCAGATCAAGGATTCGAAGTCGGATAAAATGATCCTGAAACCATTGAATGGTTTTGGTGGATCGGGCGTAATACTTATCGAGAAATCGGCCATGAAAAATATCAACTCATTACTTGATTTCTACATTTCAAATTCTGATGGATCATCAAATTATGTGATCCTTCAGGATTATATAGAAGGTGCGGATAAGGGTGATGTGCGTATTCTGCTGTTGAATGGAGAACCGGTAGGCGCAATGCGAAGGGTTCCGGGAAGTGGAGACCATCGATCCAATGTCTCTGCGGGAGGAAGTGTTCAGAAGCATAACCTGACGGCAGAGGAGAAGGCGTTGTGCAAGCAGATTGGACCCAAATTGGTTAATGATGGCCTTTATTTTGTTGGCATAGATGTGATCGGGGGGAAGTTGGTAGAGGTCAATGTGATGTCACCCGGCGGGGTAACCTATATCAACAAGGCCTATAAACCCAAGGTCAGGATCGAAGAAAAGGTGATCGACTTTGTAGAAAGCAAAGTCCAGGATAAGTTACAGGCATTCGACAGGCGCGCGAAGCTAAGAAAGACCGTTCAGGAGGCTTAATATGGCAGAATTGCACTGGACAAAAGATGAACTCCTGGCATATATTCTTCTTTATGCCGCTCACTCCGATTTCAAGGAAAGCAACTTGGAGCGCAATGTGATCATTTCCAAGGTAGACATGCAGACTTTCCAAAAAGTTCATGATGAATTTGATGAGGACAATGATTATCAAAGCCTTCAGAAAATACAGCAGGGCCTTAAAGAACATGAATACAGCCCTGAAGATGTAGCCCTGCTATTTGCAGATATCAAGATTTTGTTTTTATCGGATGGGACTTATGACATACTGGAACAGAATATGTTTACCCTTCTGAAACAAATCCTGGAATGATATGATACGCCTGTCGGTTGAAGATATCATCTCTAAGATCAACAATGAAGAATGTTTCCATGCCGTTTCGGCAGATTATTCCTTTACGATAAAGATCGACGCATATGTGCATTATGTTTGTGGTGCCGTGCACGATGGACACCATTTTCGAAGAGAACTTTGGGACAACTGCCTGCATTCCGGCTATGACAGGTGGTATGAAGAAGATCCGGAGACCAAGAATATGGTGATATCCCATCCGATAGTCATTGCAGGATGTGATTCACGATTTGAATACGACCTGAACCGGCCTCCTGAAGAAGCCGTCTTCGAAACCGCCTGGGGGCGACAATTATGGAAAGAACCCCTCCCGGATGAAGTGAAGGCCCGTAGTCTTGAAAAACATCGGAATTTCTATAAGGTGGTTCATGCTTTGATTTCCAAGATCGAATCAAAATTTGGCGTATGTGTTGTTTACGATATGCACAGTTATAATTGGAAACGCTGGGATCGTGAGGTGCCTGCCTGGAACCTGGGAACGAGCAATATTGACAACGAACGATTTGGTGATGATGTTGAATCCTGGCGGACAAGCCTTTCAGCAATCGAATTTCCACATGGGATCAAATCCATGGCCGCTATAAACAATACCTTTTATGGCAACGGATATTTTTTAAAATACATTACAAAAACGTTCAAAAATACATTAGTTTTGGCTACCGAAATTGCAAAGATCTACTGTGACGAACTCACCCGGACCATTTATCCTGAAGTGGTCTATGCAGTAGAAAAGCAATTGCAAGTACGACTGAAGGAGCATGCAGATAACTTTTATAACATACACAAGCCCGAATGATTTACGATGATTTGGTAACGCAGTACCAAAGCCTTTTTGAAATTGATTCCAATATCAACCGCCTGGTGAAGGACATAGAACTGCTAAACTATGTCAATCCACTTAATATTGAACATGAAAAGAAGGCGTTCTATTCGGCTAAATACAACTATGAACCTCGATTAAACTACCCTAAGATCAAGTTCAATGGCTACAAGCTGCATCGCTTGTTCTTTTCTCAACGACTTGAACGCATAGAAGATGAAGATATTCGAAAGTTGTATGAAGACATCATTTATGACCATTCGGGATTGATCGAATGCATCCAAAACATCGGCAAGGGGAAGAAGTTCTATTATAACAGTTTAAGAAGTTTTGGCACGCCCACGGAAAAGGACATTGAGAATGCTACCTTCATTCTGCGCTTTGATGATTCGGAATTCGACCAGGACATGTTGCCCATGTATTCGGCAAAGGACGCACAGGAGTATTTTGATGAATTTGCGAAGCGTTATGACTTTAAGTACAAGACTATCTTCAGCCATAATATAGCGGCTGCTGCAATGGTTAGAAACAATACCCAGACTCTGGTCCTTAGAAAGAACCATAAATTCAGTAAAAACCAGCTTGAAGTGCTGGCCAACCACGAGATAGGTGTGCATATGGTAACCTCGTTCAATTCATTGAACCAGCCACTGAAGATCTTTTCGAACGGCATCCCAAATAATGTCGTCACCCAGGAAGGTCTTGCAGTCTATTCCGAATATATGTCAGGCTGCCTGACTCTTACAAGGTTAAAAGAATTGTCTTACCGGGTGATCGCCGTAGATTCTTTGGCCAAAGGATATGATTTCAGCGGAACCTTTGATCTTTTGCATGGCCAATACAAACTCAACAGGGATAAGGCCTTTTCAATTACTTTGCGCGTACATCGCGGTGGGGGCTTTACAAAAGACCACGTTTATTTATCGGGCCTGAATACCATCTACAATTATGCACAAGAGGACGGTGATCTGGATGTGTTACTTACAGGTAAGATGGCTATCGAATATTCGGATGTGGTGAAAAAACTTCAGGACCTGGGATTGGCCAGGCGCTCGGTTCATTTTACAGATTCGTATCTCAACAATGATAACTCCAATACCAATCTTGATTTCATTCTAAAGAGTTTGAGATAGAAGAAATCCGTTCAACGAGGATTTTGGACTGCACATTGCTTTTATCAAAAAATAAGGTTGTTCAACGATAATTTTCCATGCCGAAAGGGGGGCTTTCATATATTTAATCAGATAAAATGAATGTGCTATCTAAATACATTTAGTTTTTTCGTTAGTTGTTAAATGTATAAAACCCCTGACCACTTGGTCGGGGGTTTTTACTTTAGGAATCGATTGCTTAATTCCGGGGTTGGCACCATGCAGTGATCCCGTTTACCATACCATTTGTAGCGGTTTCTCGCCACGTAATCATAGACCCAGTTCCTCACAATTGCAGGAATGATAAGAAATATCGACAAGGCATTCTTTGGAAATGAGAAAGTGCGGACAATGCGCAGAACAGCAGTGGATTTTATGGAGATCCCTTTATCCGGTTCATAAAGAATTATCGAATCGGTAACGCCAGGATCCAGATCATATGTGTCCATAACACTTTTACCTGTCTCTGAATCCAGGCTTGCAAACAAGAATATCTGCCTGGTATCGTACTTTAAGACACGCTGAACGGAGCTGTTGCATAAATTGCATACACCATCAAAAAGTATAAGCTTTTTATCGGAGGGGACTTCTTTCATTTTGCTTTTTGAACCAATTCTAATTTGTCAATATCCACATTAGTCGTAAACTTCCCGTAATTCACAACAGCCTTTTGTTTTTCCAGTTTATCGATACTTCCAACCGCACGTCCGTCCTCCAATCGAACCAGGTCACCGATTTTAAAGTTGGGTTTGGGCTTGGGTTTTGATTCGGCTTTGACCTTCGCCGCTCGTTTTTTCTTCCGGATGACCTCAACCTCCTTTTTCACTTCGGCCTGGATGGCACGTGTTTTGGATTTCGTTTTTTTTCGCTCAGTGGCCGTTACTTTTTTCCTCTTGGAATTTTCAATTTGTACCAGCCTGAAAAGTTCGGACATCAGCTCCCGTTTTCGGTTATCGATAAAATATTTTTCGGCAAGGCCTTCAACTTTTTGACCGAGATAGATCAATCGCTGGTTGCTGTCGTAAAGCTCCTGATAACTTTCCAGCTTGCTCCTTAATTTAAATTGCGTTTGCTCTAACTTATCGAGTTCGGCATTGTTTTGCAATTCGCTCTTGCGCATGGTACGCTCAGCTCTTTCCAGCTTATGTCGTTGCTTCTGAAGTTTGGCAATGGTTTTCTCAAACCGGACTTTTCCAGCTTCGATCTTTTTTTTGGCCCTATTGATCAGGCTATACGGAATACCGTTTTTCTGAGCAACTTCAAAGGTGAAGGAACTTCCGGCCTGGCCAAGGTCCAGTTTAAAGTTCGGCTTTAATGTACGCTCATTGAATTGCATATTGGCATTATGCATGTGCGGTTGCTGATCGGCCAGGATCTTGAGATTGGTATAGTGTGTTGTGATTACCCCGAAGGCCTTACGCTCATAAAATACTTCAAGGAATACTTCGGCCAGGGCACCTCCGAGTTCCGGATCGCTTCCGGTTCCGAATTCATCGATAAGGAACAATGTCTTTTCGTTGCATTTCTTCAAAAAATAATTCATCTGTTTCAGCCTGTAACTGTATGTGCTGAGGTGGTTTTCGATGGACTGGTTATCGCCGATGTCACTTAGTACACGGTCGAAGAAACACATTCGGCTTGACTCGTGAACCGGCACCAAAATGCCACTTTGGATCATGAGTTGTAACAGGCCAATGGTCTTTAAAGTAATGCTCTTTCCACCTGCGTTTG
>CAJIBQ010000029.1_pt1 | contig 10810 bp, 3 predicted proteins | sample 9199391 | NCBI WGS metagenome assembly CAJIBQ01 (sample SAMEA7708309, study PRJEB35096) | sediment metagenome | biome: marine neritic benthic zone biome [ENVO:01000025]; feature: sediment [ENVO:00002007]; material: shallow marine sediment [ENVO:03000034] sea grass bed [ENVO_01000059] ... | reverse complement strand
GACCGGAGGTTTCGGTGATTATCACGATATAATTTCCAAACGGCAATGGCCCAAGATCGGTAACGGTAAGTGTTCCGCCTGCAGCAATGGTATCTGAACCGCTAATGCCTGTTGAGATTAATGTTAAAGCGTCGAAGATTTCGTAAGCAACGTCAACTGCAAATCCATAGATGCTGTTCACAGTAAATGACACATCCCCATCGGCACTTGCTGTACAAGTAATGTTATCTGAACTCACGGCACTTAATGCCAAAGTTGAATCAGTTGGAATGGGTGCAGTGGCCGGTTCGTAATACTGGCAATCGGTTGAAGCATCATATACAATGAAAGTATAAGTAACACCTGGTGTTAGGCCATTGAATGTTGCCGACTGGCTTCCGGGGGCATCCTCCGGTATCCACGATCCCGGTGGGTTCGGATAAACGGAGATCGGGCCTTGATAGATGCTGAACCAGAATGGTCCTGAACTTGGCAAGGAAGCACCAACGCTTACTACTGCTTGTCCACCTGTTGTACAATCCACTGTAGTGTCGATAGTGATGTCCAGATCGGATGGAGGTGAAGCAATTATTACGTCCTGAATTAAAACAGAACAACCATTGTCATCGATGACATTGATCTCGTATTCTCCAAAATCAAGCATATCAAAACTACTTGAGGCTGAACCCGTTGCATTGAATTCAGAATTGGAGTAACCATTTGTACCTGTTACATAGTAAGTATATGGTGGTGTACCGCCTGTCACCAAATTGATATTGATTTCACCCAAGGATATTCCTCCGGGTGTACAGGTCATATCAACCGTGCTGTAATCCACTATGATTGGATCCGGTTCACTTATCGTTATATTTTCTGTTGCTGTACATGAATTGGCATCTGTAATGGTGATTGTATAATCACCGGCAGGTAAACCGGATGTCTGCGAACCAAAATCGGTTCCCAGGGTATTGTTAAATACATTTATGGTAAAGGGAGGTGTACCTACAGAGATATCTATAGTTATGTTAATAGCTGCATTGGAATCGCCATTACAAAGAATGGATTGCGATTGCAATACTGCACTCAAATCGGGGAATGATATTGGGTTTACAGTGACTACAGACGATTGCGCCATACAGCCATTGGCATCAGTAATCTGGAACTGGTAGGTTCCAGCCGCCGCAGCCAAATAGTTGAACGGTGAGCCTGTAGAGCCCAAATCGGTGTACCCACCACCATTGATAGAAACGGCATAAGTATATGGAGCCGTTCCGGTGATGGTTCCGGTTATTATCGCGTCTGGCGAAGCTGTACAGTTCAAATCGGAGGTCAATACAACATCAACGGTCGGTGTTGGGTTTGGGTCTATGGTATACGATTCGATATAGGTACACCCTTCTTCATCTCTAACTTGAAATGAATAGGTGCCCGCCACTAATCCTGCAAAAGTATTTGAGGCCTGGTAAGGGGTTGCAAAAGCTGCCGGGGCAATGATCTGGTACTCCAAAACACCGGTGCCACCTGTAACCGACGTGATGGTAACTGTTGTTGTCAATGATGGACAACTAATTGGTGAATTATCAAATGTCATATCGGTTGGCGGATTCAGGGGATCAATGGTAATCGGATTCGTCAGGGCCGTACATCCATTAGAATCCTGAATGGTAATGACATATGTGCCGGCGGTTAATCCGCTGAACACATTACTCGCCTGGAAATTCACACCATCAATACTATACAAATAGGGAGGAACACCACCCGTAACCGCAGTCACAGTAATTGTACCATCCGTTGTACAGGTATAATCCGTGGTTAATTCTGCAGTACCTGAGACTGCGTCGTTTGCTGTTATTGTTACTGTTTCCGGGTTGGTGACACAAACCGATGTTCCTGCTGTGTATTGGATCACCACATCGTAGTCTCCTGCAGCGAGTCCTGTAAATACATTTGAATTGAAGAATGTAAGGCCGCCGTCAATACTATATTCCAAAATGTTTCCGTTGGTCGCAGTTACATTGATGGTTATGCTTCCGGTATCACCATCATCAGGACACAGGATGTCTGTTGTTGATATTGTATACTCCGGACCTGGCACAGCATCAACTGTGATCGAAGTAGTAGCACTACAATTGTTGGAATCCACAACTTCAATGTCATAGGTTCCGGCTGTGGTCACAACAATTTCTGGAACGGTTTGAAAATCGGAAGAACCGTTTATGAAATAGAAATAGGGAGGTGTACCGCCTTCGGCAAAAATGGTGATCTCACCATCGGTACAGGTCAACGGAATAGTTACCGATGCTGTGACAGTAAGTTCAGGAGGTTCGTTGATCGTAATATCTTCCGAATAGAAACAACCGTCCTCCGTCTCAACAGTGGCCGTATACGATCCAGCATTCAGGTTGTCAAAAGTATGGGTGTTATCTATTTGAGGGCCAACACTATTGACCAGGGTCCCACCTTGGAACAGTTCGAAGGAATACTGAGGCTCCACATCATTTGCCGCCAGCGATATACTTCCTTTCTCACCATAACACAAGGGTTGGGTTACGTTAGTGGTCACGGTGAAATCCCGTTCGTTGATCTGGACATCCGGCACAGTAAATATGCACGGATTAGTCGGGATCCCGACCTGCCTGATATATACCGTGTAATTTCCAGGTGTTGTTATGGTAAATACATTACTGTTTTGCCAGTTTACCTCATCCAAACTGAATTCATAATTGTTAGGTACACCGTTAACGGTAATCGTTCCCGGCGTCTCGCATATAATATCGGTTGCCGTCACAGAAGCATCCAGCAAGTTGGTATACACGTTAAAATAGAACTGTACGAAACAACCCCCATCGAAATTAATGGTCAATCTGAACTCGCCTGCAGTATCTGCAAGATAATCCGGACCGGTTCCAACCTGGTTCCAGCTACAGGAATCGTTTTCATTCGCACAATCGGGATTGCCGCTTTGAGGGCAACTGGATTCATCCAACTGTTCCCAGATAATGGATGTGGCACCGGAAATGTTGGTTTCGATTAGTTGTGAATCGTTCGCCCCGCAAAGGAAAATTAGGGGCAATTCTTTACCGTTATTCGGGCAGATAACCACTTCATCCGCATAGGGGATGACCGGGTTCTCGATATCAGCACCAAACAGTTCTACCTCAAACTGTTGAACAGTTGACTGACATGGTGCTTCAGCTGTATTGAACACATAGTATGTGCCCGGATCGGAAACTGTAATGGTTTGGGTTGTCCCGATTTCAGGATTTCCATTTGGATTTGTTGACCAGGAATAGGCAATATATCCATTCGCGGCTGTAAGTTGCACACTGTCTCCGCAAAGCACCACTTCTTCAATAAAAGTACAGTCGTTAAGATCGGCTAGAAAGTTAGTGGCCTGGGGAGTCAATAAACAGCCCGTATTACTGTTCACACTTGGATCATCGGTAATCTGAAAATTCGGATTATAAAAGCCGTTATAAGTAGCAAATGCCTGGTTAAGGATAAGGTTGTCACAATGATCTGCTAATTGCGAACAGGTTTCAACCGTACGAACTTCTATGCGAATCTCATAAACAGGATCGCCTTCTTCAACAAGGGAATCATCCACATCGAATATAAGTTCCCGGGTCACCGGATTATAGCTGTTTACTGTAACACCTGGTGGCAATACCAAGTCCGTTGGATGATTGTATACAATGTTTTCAGGAAGGATATCCCGAATTTGCAAATTGGTAGCATTGTCGTTCCCGATATTCTGAAAACCAATGATATAATTTAGAGGTGTATCCAGGCCAACAACTTGCCCTCCAATATCATTTCCCGCATCATCCTCTACTATTTTTGTTAGGACGATATAGGGTTCAATGATATCTACTGCAAAGGCAAAGAAATAATTGAAATAGGTATCACCACTTGTTTCAAGTGTAACTACCGCTGAAGTGGCATCATTAGCGATCACCGTGTTCCCGGGATTCGGAATGGCCATAACACCCGTATCAAAACCAAGGGTGTTCATACTATTCGGTACCCTGTCCAAAACGGGTGTTGCGTCCAATTGGGTTACCGAAGAGTTGAAAAAATTTGTTTCCGGACGATCTAAAGTTGACAAGCTCACCCCATTTAATTTTAATTGGTCACCAAGAATCGGGCTATCACCTTCTAAGGTTGCAAATGCAAAGTTCGCTCTAACCGGGGCAGGAGCAGGAACAGTTCTAAAGCCATCAACAGGTATGTCAAGGGTTGGATTACCCCCTGGTACACTAATGGCTGAGAAGCCGTCAAAACTGGTAATGGATTTGCCGGGAAGCGTGGGGTCTTCATATACAACAAAAAGTGACCATCCGGCAGAATGGCCTGTTCCATTATAAGGATCGTATTGATCGGTCTGTCCTTCAGCAGAAGAGACGTTGGCTACGGTATAGGTACCGAGATCGGTGCCTAAACTGGTAACGATATCTGTTACATCGGCATAACACGCATAGGAAAAACTATCGCCACCATCTATTGATGTGCCATTGGCGTCGAAAATGATCGTTCCCTGAATGTCATTGTATCCACCGGTTGGCCCTTTGAATCTTACGTCGGTTATGGATTCTGCTCCAGGGCTCACAGCTCCCCAATAGAGACTGGCATGGATGATACGATAACACTCCGGGTTTGGAATATCCAGGTCTGCACTTGAAGAACTAAAAGTTGATGCATCGCCGTCAATATCGATATATTGCATATTGACATTGTGGTTGTAAACTGTTGTATCGTTAAATGCATTATTGTCCGGACCAAGAATATTGTTCCCGATCAAAACGATATCTCCCTTTAAATCCTCATTGAATCGTGGAGTGAACGGCACGTAGTTTTGCGCCGTTAATTGCAGGCCAATAAATAACAGCAAAATTGTAATGGCAATTCTTGAAAATGTAGGTCTCTTCATCATAATTTTCATTTCGACCACTCATTCAACCCTGGGCAAGGCTGAAAAGTGATCTGGCCTTTTTTATTAGTTTTCGATTTTCACGAGGGACGTTTTGGCGTTATAGGGTTTATCATTTATTGTTGTCATCGCTTCACTGGCTGCATCTATACTGTCAAACTTCTTCGAGAAGACATAGTATTTACTGGTACTCTCATCGTAGAAGAAATCGACATTTGTTTCACCGGAAGCAACAACCTTGGTTACAAAGTCATTTCGTTTTTCAGTATCGTTGTGCACAGCCATGATCAGGTAATATCCGTTTTCAACACGGCTCATATTCTTAAGGATCTGGATATTATTGCTTCGCTCTTCACCAAAATCAAAATCTTCTGCTGTATATGATTGTTCTCCAATCCTGGTTATTTGTTTTATGTTTTGTAATGTGGCCCGGTCATTCTCATAACGCTCTTCCTCATTATCAAAGGCTGCACGCTTAATACGTCTGTTCTTCTCAAACTCCGTTGCTACACGAATATCTTCCAGTTTGAGTTGTAATCTTATCTTGGCTTGTGTGGCAGCGATTTGTTCAGCTTTGAGTCGATCTAAAGTTCTCTTGTAATAGACATATACTTCATCCAGGTAGATGGTTCCAACTTCCTCATCGTATTTCTCTTCGTAGAGCTTTTTCAATTCTTCGATCTCTTCGCTTCGTGAACGGATAACTTCATCTAATTCTGCAATGATGGCTTCCAGCCTCGCGTTTTCTTCGGAAATACTCTTGAATGGTTTTAACTCCACAGCAATCCCCTTGTCACTGAGATCATTCTCTTCCTTCAGGTCTTTCAGGTCCTGATTCTTGATGGCCACTATTTCATCGAATTGATTCAAAAGGTCATCTTGCTTTGTCTTAGAATCTTCGGCCTGCTGGGTCAATGCGTACATGGCCTTACCCATTTCATCTTCCGGGTTCGATATGCGTTGTTCCAGGGCATTCTGCTCTTCAAGCAGTTTCGCTTCGGCTTCTTCTTGAGCTTTTTGTTCAGCCAATAATTTTTCTTGTGATTCTGCTTCCTCCTTGGCTTTATGATCAGCTAATGCTTTGGCCTTGGCCTCAGCTTCAGCTTTAGCTTTCTGTTCCGCTAATAGCCTTGCTTCTTCAGCAGCTGCAACAGCTTTTGCTCTTTGCTCTGCTAATCGTGCTTGAGCTTCAGCTTCTTCCTCAGCCTTTTGTTCGGCCAATAACCTGGCTTTTGCTTCAGCCTCTTCCTCAGCCTTCTGTTCTGCCAACCTGGCTTGAGCATCAGCCTCTTCCTTGGCCTTCTGTTCTGCTAACCTGGCTTGAGCTTCAGCTTCTTCCTTAACTTTTTGTTCCGACAATGCCATGGCCTTTTCGGCAGCTTCTTCTTCAGCTTTTTGCTCTGCCAATCGCCTTGTTTCAGCACGTCGTTCTTCAGCCAGTTTTCTATTGGCTTCAGCCTTTTCTTTAGCAGCTTTTGATAACGGTTGTACCTTTTTCTCTGTTGAGATCAAACCGCTTATTTCTTCGCCTCCGCTATAATCGAAGTAGTTGTTTCTCTTAAACCTGTAAGCCAGTGTTATATCATGTGATGGGCCAAAATCGGTGAGTTCTCCAAGTGCTTTTTCGAAATTGTATTCGATTGCGATCTGTGAAGTGATGTTGATACCGACTCCACCCGAGGCACCATATAAGGAATTATATCCCGCCTGTGCCCAAATGCCTTTAGGTACTGTAAGCATGACCATGGCTGAAACGATGGTTTCTTCTTTTTGAAATTCCGATTTGATCAAGCCTGAGAATTTGCTTTCATCAAAAAAGCCCTGGCTATTCATATAGCCGGTGTACATCATGTGGGCCTGTATGGCTTGTTCAGGAAGATCCTGGATGAGCTGTGACGATTCGAAGCTGTAAACGGCCAAATTATTCAGGGAAATTCCGAAATCAAGAAAGGCCAGTCCATAATTGATCCCCGGATTGATTGTCAACAGGAAGTTGTCCGGAATAGTTTGGAGGGCTGGGTCATCCAGATTGGCAACCACATTTCCTGAATTCAATCCGCTTTTAAAGGCGCCAACATTAAGTCCGAAGGTCAGGTTACTCTCCCTGGCCAACCTGGCGTTATACGCAAAGTTCAGAATACCGCCAAAGGTGGTAAGCACGCCATAATTCTGTTGAAATACACCAACGCCTGCACCGATGTTCTCTTCAAATCGACCTGTAAAACTGGCTAGGTAGGTGAGGGGTGCATCTTCAAATTGTACAAACTCCCTTTTATTGAACAAGCTGATATACTTATGCTGTTCCCTTACGAAACTGAAGGTTGGATTAATGGTATACCTGTTAAAGGTCAATGAATTTCGAATAGGCAAACTGAGGGAAACCACTCCGGCTTCCTGAGTGTAGATCATCTGTGAAAAACAGATGCATAATAGTAAAACAATTACTTGTGTTTTCATTTTACTTCACTACTGTTATCGAGCCCATTCGGGTTTCGTTATTCGCTGTTTTGATCACATAAAAGAATACCTGGTTCCTGCTTGAATAGTTCATATTATTTTCGGGCCAGTTATTCAGGTAATCATTAGTTCGCAATACCACCTTGCCACTATTCGTCATGATGGTCACCTCGGTATTCGTCCCACTCACATATTGCTGCGGGATCACCCAGGTATCGTTTATGCCGTCACTGTTCGGGCTTACCACATTGGGTATGTTTGCCACTTCAGGGAATGGTTCGGTTACCACGAATTCAAATTCTCTGGATCCCTGACAACCTGAGGTTTCTGTCACAACGATTCTATAGTTTCCTATTTCTGTGATGTCGTAATTATCTGAAGTAGCGCCAGCTATCAAGCTATCATTCCAAAACCACTCGTATACCGGGTTATTAGCCGTGGTGACAACAAATACATACAGGCTTCCACCTTCATCCAGGGTATTGAATTCAGGCACATTGATCTCTGCATCGAACAATTCGCTTTGAAGATCTATGCTTCCCGAAGTAGAACAATCTCCCAGGTCTACCTGAACCGAAAAGATCCCGGATTCTGAGGTCTGATAGAACTGATCCGTAGCACCTTCAATGACATCTCCATCCTTATACCATTGGTAACTTAGAGCCCCGATGGTACTCAATGTTGTTGTACCCTGACTCGGACAATACGGATTTCCTAAACTTGATGAAATACCGGCATCACCTTCGCCCGATGCCACTTCGGAAACCGTAACCCGGTTCGAAAACGAATCGGAAGTACAACTGCCATAGTTGGTCTCTACAAAATAGGTGCCCGCATCGCTAACTGTAAGGGTAGGGCCCTCTGCTACAAAAACGGAGGTTGTTGGACCTGTTTCCTTATACCAGTTAAAAGTTAGGCTAGGGTAATTCAAGGGTGAATCGTTTGAACCTGTTCCGGGGTTATCAATGGTCAGCAAGTAACTCCCTCCGGCACAAAATGCTGCAGTATCTACCAGATTATTAATGGTGAACGGCGTATCCTGAGGTTTGAAATAGGCCGCGAAAGACGTAGAATTTGAACTGGTTGCTACAGGGGAACTGCTCTTAATCCGTATTCTGTAGTTCTCACCCGCTGTGGTTTCCGGTAATGCGAAACTCAATGTAGCTGGTGAAACCGTTACCGATCCCGGGCTTGAGGTAAAAACTACAATAGGATCTGAAAAATCACCATCCGGATCTGAAAGTTCAATGCTGAATTGATTAGATCCATCGAGATTTTCCTCAGGTGAAAAAACAAAAGTCGTATTGAATGTATTGAACGAATCGTTCGCACAGGCTTGAGAAAAGCCCAAACCAGGTGTGCCAATTACGATTTGACCGTTAGCTTTTTGTTGAAAAAGTAGAGCAAATACGCAAAGTAATATTATCCATTTATATCCAGGTCTTGGGGCGAACATTTAAATTGTAATTATCTAATCGATACGTTTTGATTTTTTGTTTTCAATTTTCATCCTTCCTTTACTACCGCCTGCAGTTTAGGAAGGCTAATACTCTTTAAATGGATAATTAATTACAGATGTTGCTAAGGCCTAATCATCACTGGAGGCGATAATTCTGTTGATTCGCAATCTGAAATCAGGGCGACTGGAATTGTCGATATCAATGAATGTCTCAGAGTCCGGCCCTTTGGAATAGACGTTGTTAAAAACACGGCTTCCATACCAGCTTTCGAGATCATCATTGTTCGATGTATTCTTTTTGAAAATATTGCCCTTACAATTGTTGAAATAAGTTCGTGTGAACTGTAATTGGCTTAAACTGTCGTCATTTATCTTGATCATTTCATCAAGGATAACCGCCGGATTGAAGCCGGAGATCACACTTTTATCGATTGCAAATGCTACATCCTGTCCGATATAAATGGCCTCATCTACAAGGCCAACCTTGATGTCTTGGTATAAATTGTTACTCATGTTGAACAAGGTCAAGTTTTCGGCTTGTATGTTGGTTTGTGGTTTTGAAAAATCGCTGTCCTTTATGTTATCGTATGCGAGCACATGCAAGCTTCTTGATGTAGTTGCTCCAGAAACATAAGGCGATCTAACAGCCAAAGAATTTCTAAGCTTGCATTGAGCCCCATAATTGAACTTATAATCATCGTTACTCGATCGGAAGGATACCAACTTATCGAGTACCAGGTTTCCTCCCAATACGTTGAAAGAATTCCCTTCGCAATAGCTCACCATTACATTCTGGATAATGGTATTGGCGCCGACGCCGGCCAGGGTCAGGCCATTGAAATAGCCATAGTCGCGAGTTCGTTTACCGGCAAATTCGATCCTTACGTAATTCAGGATTCCTGAATCACTGCCGGGATTATCACCGCCATAATTGAGATTATTGGCATCTGATGGACGCAGGCCAAAATTTATGGCCGATTCATTTCCGAAAATATTTGTAGGCGCATTACCCAGGATGAATAGGCCACCCCAGTCGCCCGGTTTCTTAACACTTTTGCTTGATGTAAACACGATAGGGTCTGTTGAAGACCCGTCTGCTACAATCTTGGATCCCTTGGTGATGGTCAGGGAACCCTTGGTTTTGAAATCACCGAGGATCACTGTACCCGGCTCAATGGTCAGGGTAGAGCTATCGGTAACGAATACATCTCCGAGCAGGAGGTATACGTCTCTTTTTGATAATTTTGTATCGGCTGAAATATTTCCTCTCAGGATTTGAGTCGGTGTGCTGTAATCAACCTTATTCGGTTTGAATTCCGTCCACGGATTCAACCAGTTGTTATAGCCTATAATTCCTTTTTCTTGTTGGGCAATAAGACTGGTACCAATAAATAGAAAAAGTACGCTGAAAAGTGTAATCTTTTTCATCTGTTTTTAAGTTTAGGTAGATTTAGGTTCATAAATATGTAGCAACTTATCATTATTACTTATGAAATGCAAATATTATCGTTCAAATGTGCTATTTTATATTACTTTTCTTACTTTCTGTGTATTTAATCGATTAAATGTCAACATTTTAAGACATATGACAACCTAATTTTCACATAAATATCTACCTATAAAAAAAACCTCAACTAAAATAGTCGAGGCCTTTCTTAAAATTCAGGTATTGATTACGGACTAATCCGTTCTAAAATCATTGTAAGTATGCAATGATTTCAAGGTCTCCTCATAGAATATGATTGCCGCTATCAGATCGCGTGTATCTGAGTAGGGTAGTATTTTACTTTGAAACTCGATTGTACTGTCGAAATAGTTCACCGAGGCTTCACGATTTTCCTGCAGTGCTTTTACGTTATCCTTGGTCACAGGGATACCCAGGGACTCCATGGTAACACCCGGTTTTGTGGCAAAAGCAATATTAGGTAGGATATTGACAATCACCTTGATTCTTTCGCTGTATAAAGCAAGTAAATCACCTTTAG
>CAJIBQ010000311.1_pt1 | contig 10878 bp, 11 predicted proteins | sample 9199391 | NCBI WGS metagenome assembly CAJIBQ01 (sample SAMEA7708309, study PRJEB35096) | sediment metagenome | biome: marine neritic benthic zone biome [ENVO:01000025]; feature: sediment [ENVO:00002007]; material: shallow marine sediment [ENVO:03000034] sea grass bed [ENVO_01000059] ... | reverse complement strand
TCATTGATAGAAAAGAAATAAAAGAACAAGCAAATATGTTAAATTAGGTAAACTATGTAATTAAGGTGGTCAGAAATTGATCACCTTTTTATTTTAAGCCCTGTTTTAACAGATTTAAGAGCCTCTTTATTCATTGTAGGTTTGAGGCTCTGTCCAGTTACGTTTATCGTACTTTTTCGCATATTACAGATTCAACATTGACATATTATCGAAAAAAAATGGTATTTCATCGTTAAATATACCATATAACGATAAAATGTGCATTTCAACAAATAATTTCATAAAATGCGTATTGAGGGTCTACATTTATAGGGTAAACCCAAATTTACAAATCATGAAAAACCTACTTTACTTATTTGCGCTTGTTCTATTTATTACTTCATGCAGTGTAGAACGCATTGAAGACGAGAACCCAATTTCAACTTACAAACAAGGTGTTACCACTAAAGCCGTTGAAGGTCAAACTGCCTGTACCGTTACAGACATTATTGATACTAATGGTAAAAAAGTTGGAATATTAGAAGTATTTACTGATGTCAAAAAAGATGTTATGGTTGTACAATTGACAACTGTTGACTGGAAGATCAAAGAAACTCAAGTATTCTTAGGACCTTATGAAGAGGTTCCTTTCTTTCAGACCCAAGAAGATCTTAATTTGACCTACAGCTACGATGAGTCCTTCATCAATAACATTTACATTGCCGGTTTCAAATTTAACCTTTCCGACGTGAAAGAGGACTTTTACCTTGTCGCTAAAGCTAAGATATCCGATGATTTCATTGAAAAACCTGCTTTCGCAGAAGGTGAGCAATTCTCTCCAAATAGCATGACGATGTATATATCTTCGTTAGCAGAAAGTTGCCTGTAATTAAAAGAAAAAATTAAACCAGCCTCAGGGCTGGTTTTTTTATTTGTAGAAATTCATCTCATCCAGGTAAATCCAGACTGGTTCTGGCAGCATAGGCCTGACAAGCTTCCCATCTTTAATTGCCTTTCGTATGAAGGTTGATGAGATTTCCATTATGGGAGCATCGATCTTGAATATTCTCTTGTGCTCTTTAAATCGATCCGGAGTTTTTCCCGATCCAATTCGGGGATAGACATAGATGTCATAGTTTTCTAAGATAAGCTCGTAATTCTTCCATTTGTGGAAGGATTTAAGGTTGTCCTCCCCCATGATCAAACAAAATTGATTATCGGGGAAACGTTCTTCAAGATAAACCAGGGTATTTATAGTATAATTTGGTTGTGTTAAGCCAAATTCTATATCACTTGCTCTCAGGCTTGGATAATGCTCAACAGCCCTGTCAACCATTTGATACCTGTGGTGATTGTCCAGTAAAGAATCTTTTTTCTTGAAAGGGCTTTGGGGCGTAACAACGAACCAAACCTGGTCCAGATCACTGAACTCGGCCAAATGATTGGCAATCGTTAAATGACCGACGTGAATAGGATTGAAAGTGCCAAAAAACAGTCCAATCTTCTTATTCATCCTTAATTTTTTCCGGGTTAACGAAATCATTGACGATCCTATGAGCATCTTCAAGTGTTTGCTCCAATTTATCATTGAGCAGTACAATATCGAACAGAGGTGCCGTTGCCAGTTCAGCAGAGGCTTTGGCAATGCGCATATTGATCTTGTCATCAGAATCTGTACTTCTCTTTTTCAACCTGATCTTTAGCTCATCAATACTTGGCGGTTTCACGAATACGGCAAGGGTTTCTTCCGGAAATTTGCGCTTTATCCTTAACCCTCCTGAAACATCTATGTCAAAGATTACATGCTTTCCCATGGACCATATGCGTTCCACTTCGCTTTTCAGCGTGCCATAGAAATTATCTCGATAGACTTCCTCCCATTCCAGGAATTCATCTTTTTTGATTTTCGATTTAAAGTCATCAATACTTATGAAGTAATAATCCACACCATCCTTCTCTTCTCCTCGTCGTGCTCTGGAAGTTGCCGAAATCGAAAATTCCAGGTTGAGATCGGGCTGCTCTAACAGGTGCCTCACGATGGTGGTCTTACCTGAACCCGAAGGTGCTGAGAAGACGATAAGTTTACCGGATTTCATGATCTTTTGGGTTAAATCTTTAGTTGATCAAAGCACATTGAGTAACTGCTCTTTGATCTTTTCCAACTCATCCTTCATCTGGACAACCAGTTTTTGCATGGGAGCATAATTGGCCTTAGAGCCTATGGTATTGATCTCACGCCCCATTTCCTGAACGATGAATCCCAGCTTCTTTCCATTAGACTCATTTGAACTCAACGTATTTGAAAAATAATCAAGATGGTTTGCCAAACGGACACGCTCTTCATTGATATCGAATTTTTCGATATAATAAACCAATTCCTGCTCAAACCGGTTCTCATCAATATTTTCCTTCAGTTCATCTATACCCCGCCTGATTCGCGTACGAACGGCTTCAATGCGATCCGGGTCCATTTCGATGACATCGCTCAATAAGGTCTTGATGGTATCTACCCGTTTGATAAAATCGGCTTCAAGGGCTTGCCCTTCCTGTAACCGGAAGCCTTGGATTTTTTTAAGGGACTCGTTGATCTTTTCCAGGATCATTTTCCATTCAGATTCATCGATATCTTCACGGTCGGTTATGACCGCATCCGGTAATCTGACCGCCATTTGAAGGAGGTCGATATCGTCTCCATCAGCGATCTCACGCAATTGGTTCATATAAGAGGATACTGTACCCTGATTGACATGTGCAGTGGATTCGGAACCAGTAATTTCAAGGTAAAGCGAGAAATCGATTTTACCTCGTTTTAAAAGTCCGGAGATCAATTTCCTAATCTCCAATTCTTTTTCACGGTACATTGAGGGCATTCTTGCCGTAAGATCGAAATTCTTGCTGTTCAGAGATCTGATCTCAATAGTAATCTTCTTTGAAGGGAGTTCTAAAACGGTCTTCCCGTAACCGGTCATCGAATGTATCATCCTGGTTTTTTAGATGCACAAAGATAGTTAATTCGCCTTAGTTTTTTGAGAGTATCACCCCGTTCATATAATGAATAAGTTTAACTTTAAACCAAATTTTTTTTGAATGTATCTCAAGAGATTTGAAGTCAGGTGGCGCGATATTGATGCCAATAAACATTTGGGAAACTCGGCTTATATCGATTTTATGAGCCACACCCGAATGTCCTTTTTTATTGAGAACGGCTTAGGCCTGGAACATTTAAGATCTTATGATCTCGGGCCAATTGTTTTCTATGAACAGGTATACTATTTCAAAGAGATACTTTTAGGCGAACCGATCTTTGTGAGTCTTGAGACATCGGGAACCAGTCCCGATGCCAGATTCATTCAATTTGAACACAACTTCTACAATAAGGAGGGCAAGAACATGGCGTATGCAGAAATGCTCCTTTCCTGGATAGATCTGAAGACCCGGAGGTTGGGAAAAGTGCCTGAAAACCTAAAGGAAATAATAGATGGATTTCCAAGGACCTCTAACTTTCGGATACTCACTTCAGAGGACAGAAGGAAATATGCTAAGAAGTCAGTCGACCTACCCGAACCGATCAAGTTTTGATCAAGAAGACAGAACGGCCTCTTTTTCATTTTTCTTAAACGGGCGATGTTGTTTGAAGGTCTTTATTTTAATATTCCGAATAAAGGGTTTCATGAATTGATTTTGAAACAGTCTTTTATGGCGTATGTAACAAGTTAGCTCTTCCGGAACGGCGCCAAGGGTGCTCTTAATTTCTGAAGCTGTCCTTCCCAGGTTTATTTTTTCACACCGATTGGCCAGACCGTATCGCACATAATCATTCAATATACGTGGATAGATTGCATATTGTTTGTTCAAACTGTAATCGAGCCCGATAAAATGTGCATCCAGATTCTTTCCATTTTTCATGGCCGAGAGAAAACCTACCAGTTGGCCGTTCTGGAAATAACCCTTGACTATAAATTTATCCTGGTATGTCGATTTAAGATGCATATAGGTATCCAGGTTAAGAATCTGAGCATTAAAGGTTGCATTGGTAATTGTATTCTCGTAAAGGGCTTGCAGGGCTTGCTTATGTTCAGCAATGTTGTTTTCATCAAATTCTATGGCTCGAAGATCAGTGCTTGTTGTATCTGCTTTATTGGCCTTTATGCGATATTTTGATTTGAGGGCATTTTTGTAGTCCTCGAAAGTTTGCCATTCAGAGTCCAAATAAATGATCATATTGGGTTCTACCTTCATGGGGGCATAGTCGCACTTCTTTAAAATATCGGTAATGTAAAGGGACTCTTCGTAAAAGTCCTTTACAAAAATGGCATGAAGTTTTGGGGTTCGTTTGGCCAGTTCCTTTACGCCATCTGCCAAGGCATCAAAAAGCGTGATCTTATCGAATCCAGCTTTCAGGAATGTTCCGTATTCACCACTCAGGAAGACATTTCCGCAAAACAATACCCTTATATTATTGCGTTGAAAAAAACGGTTTATTGTGCCTTTAAATCTATTTGAGATCTTTATATTCTTAGTGATTGTCTCAATGCCAATGGTCACAATTTGCGTATTCGCAAATGCAATAGCCTCTTCATTTTGAAGGATCAAAATATAGTTGAAATCGATGTCTGGATTGGAAATTTCAAACGCTCTAAGGAATTCCGGGGTGTAATAGGTATTTGTTCCACAGCCAAGGCTTTCCCAATGTCTGTTTTCTATGTCGTCGATCTTTGAATAGAACTTGGTTGTCAATGTCATCGGCTGAGGTTGGCTTCCAATTAAGTGAAACTACACAATAGGTCGCATTTTTAGTCCAAAAGAAACAATTTTTAACAAAATATATAGATTACTTCAGTCGTTCACCATGAACAGAACGTCTGGCGGCTTCGATGGTCTTGGACGCACTTCCGATGAAGATTTCATTTTGATTGATGATTACAGGACGTTTTAAAAAGGTGTAGTGTTGCATCAAATAGTGCTTGAAATCCTGTTCATCGAGAACCTCATTCTTCAATCCCATTTCTGTGTAAAGTTTGGCTCTGCGACTAAACAGGCTCTCAAAACTTTGACTGAGCCCATACATTGCCTCTATATCCTTTTTGGTTAATGGATGTTCTTTTATATCCTGATACTTAAATGTTGGGGGAAGTTTTAATTCCTTCAGAATACGCATGCATGTGTTGCAGCTTTTGATATAGAATACTTTTTGCATGTACTAAGTTGATTTAAAGCGGGATGATCAGGTTCGCAAGTTTGGATTCCTATTGTAACAACAGAAAGGTCTGTATATCATCAAATGGTATTGTGAATTCGGTCATACCGAAGGCATATGGGCCAATTTCGTAAATATTGTAAAGGAAGAGTACCCCATCGTCATTAAGTCCGATATTAGCCGGTAAATGGAAGCCTTCATCAAAAAAATATTCTTCAATATTAGAAGATCTTTTTTCTTTAATGGCCTTTTCAAAGTAAGGCCTAACAAATTCTGTTAAGGCATCCTGGTCTTTCACAATATCATCGAGGCTAAGCAAATCGCCATCCTGACCATCAAAATTGTAAAGGGTAATGTTCATATTCCCATGTGCGCCCCCTGTATTCAAATAACTGTTGATGGCCACACTTATAACCTCAGATGATTGATAGATCACTTCCGCATCAAAGATGGCTTCCCAGGCCAGGGATTCCTCATCGATTTCCTCCTTAAATTTGCTGTATTCCTGGTCGAAAATCCCTATTGCAGTCTTAAGGTCGTTTGAAGATTCTTCAACTTCACTGAAGGATAACATATCGGCTATATGTGTTTCCAGTGTTGAATTAATCGAATTGCTAAGGTCTGAGTCACCATCAGCCTTCGGAATATTTATTTCGATAACGGCATTGTCTTCGTATAACGAATTTTCTTCGGAAAACGTAATTGCGGCCTCCTCATCACAGCTGAGCATTAATAAAGAAGCAACAAATAAAAATTTAGAAATTCTCATGGCCTGATAGTCAGTTTCTTGCGTTTAAAGATATCATATTGCATTTGAATAGAACGAATTATAGATTAAATTTGTTGCTCAATAAACCCACATATGAAATTCAATACAAAGGCTATTCATGGCGGTCAGGAATTAGATCCAGCATACGGGGCCGTAATGACACCGATATATCAAACTACTACTTATGCACAGACCCATCCGGGTGGACATAAAGGATACGAATACTCAAGAACCCACAACCCGACGAGAAGCGCATTGGAAAGTGCTTTTGCAAGCCTGGAAAGCGGGAAATTCGGATTGGCTTTTGCTTCTGGAATGGCGGCTATTGATGCCGTTATTAAGTTATTTAAGCCTGGAGATGAGGTGATCTCTACCAATGATGTCTATGGCGGGACCTATCGTTTATTTACCAAAGTTTATGAAAAGTTCGGTGTGAAATTCCATTTCATCGGAATGGAAAATGCACATCTCATCGAAGATTATATCAATGAGAATACAAAACTTTTATGGGCAGAAACACCTACCAACCCCATGATGAATATCATTGATCTGAAACGGGTTTCTGAAATTGCAAAGTCTCATAATTTGCTATTCGGTGTTGATAATACCTTTGCTACACCTTATTTGCAGCAACCGCTTCAGCATGGCGCAGACATTGTCATGCACTCGGCCACGAAATATTTGGGTGGTCATAGTGACGTAGTCATGGGAGCCCTGGTGGTCAATGATCCGGAACTTGCAGAGCAGCTCTATTTTCTGCAAAATGCAAGTGGAGCCGTGAGTGGTCCTCAGGATTGTTTTTTAATGCTAAGAGGCATCAAAACCCTGCATGTCAGGATGCAGAGACATTGCGAAAACGGAAGCGCAGTAGCTAAGTTTCTGAAAGAACATGAAAAAATTGGACAAGTATATTGGCCAGGTTTTGAAGACCATATGAATCATGAAATCGCTAAAGAACAGATGAAGGATTTTGGCGGAATGCTTTCCTTTACTCTGAAAAGCGACAGCTACGATGAAGCGGTTCAGATCATGAGTAAATTAAAGCTGTTTATACTTGCGGAATCACTTGGGGGAGTGGAGTCTTTATGTGGACACCCGGCTTCAATGACACATGCGAGCATTCCTAAGGAAGAACGCCAGAAAACCGGTGTTGTCGACTCATTGATTCGTTTAAGTGTTGGGATAGAGGATGTGGATGACCTGATAGATGACCTTAAACAGGCCCTGGATTAGGATTCTAATCTAAGTAGTAAATATATCCGAAATTAAGCCATACCAACCAATCATTGGCCTTGTTCGAATCGAGCTGGTGATTCAATCCATCAACCCAATTCGTTCCATAATATTGCCATCTCAGGTCAAGCATAAGGTCTGATAAGACCGTTAACTTATATCGAGTACCTACGCTTCCAACCACAGACCAGGTTGATCCGTTTGACGGATCGATGGAACCGGGTTCCCAAAAAGAATAAAAATTATCGGGGTTGAGAATATCCCCATCACCATAATCGGTACTCGCCTTTGGTGTATAGGCTGTGTAGTGAACTCCAAGACTTATAAATGGTGCGAATTTATAAGAGAATGCCTGGAAGGATCGAATGCTCTTTGGAAAGAACTCGAGTTGCATACCAAGGTCAAGATTGTTTGCTTCACCGTGATGCGCTCTTAATTTATCAGCATTCGGACTTGTCCTGTCCGGATCAACCCACTTCCCAAAATGATCGAGAACGGTCTTATTCCAGGAGATCTCACTTCTAAGTTTGAAATGGTCATTAAAGTAAGTATCTGTTGTATAACAGTTACAATCCGCACGATATGAAAAATTGATATAATGTACGATCCCTATTCCAACACCCGTATTTCCGGCGTTGGTCTCTAAATCGTTTCTTACCCCAAAATCAGATTGGAAAGCAACCGGACCAGTAATCACCCCAATTTCATGGGAAAACCCAAGTTGGGCATAGCCAATATTAACCAGTAGGACCAGTAGGATAACAATAGGTAGAGCTTTCAATTTGTGCATGGTTCGATTTTAAGCTTAAGGCACATTGAGCCACAAATATAAAAAATATCGATAAAACAACAAATAAATCCGATAAAATGCATCTTTAATACATATCTATCTATAAACACAAAAACTAAGGATTTATTATTTAAAGGGTGTTGTGAAATTGAAAAAAAACGAAGGTTATTTTTTAAGATAATGTATATTTGTGCTCGAATTTTAGTTCCTTTTTGTCAAATCCTTAAATACATTTTTATGAACAGAAAAGTTCATGATTTCCTGGAGCTTGTTAAGCAAAGAAACGGGAATGAGCCCGAGTTTATGCAGGCTGTTGAAGAAGTAGCAGAAACAGTCATACCGTATATTGTACAGCATGACATTTACCACGGCAAAAACATCCTGTTGAGGATGGTAGAACCGGAACGCGTTGTGATGTTTCGCGTGTGTTGGGTTGACGACTCCGGAGAGATCCAGGTCAACCGGGGATATCGTGTACAAATGAATTCGGCCATTGGGCCTTATAAAGGTGGATTGAGGTTTCATCCATCGGTAAATATCAGTATTCTTAAGTTCCTGGCTTTTGAACAGGTTTTTAAAAATAGCCTGACAACCCTGCCTATGGGAGGTGGAAAGGGAGGAAGTGATTTCGATCCAAAAGGGAAAAGCGATAATGAGATCATGCGCTTCTGCCATGCATTTATGAGTGAACTTTTCAGGCATATTGGTCCAAGTACGGATGTACCCGCAGGAGACATTGGCGTAGGTGGACGTGAAATCGGGTTCTTATTCGGCATGTATAAGAAGATGAAGAATGAATTCACTGGAGTATTGACCGGCAAAGGGATGAGCTGGGGTGGTTCAATGATCAGGCCGGAAGCAACGGGATATGGCAATGTTTACTTTGCCCAAAAAATGTTGGAGACCAAAGGTGAGAGCCTTGAAGGGAAGGAAATCGTGATCTCAGGATCGGGGAATGTGGCCCAATATGCAGCTGAAAAGTCAATTCAACTGGGTGCAAAAGTTCTTACGTTATCAGACTCTTCAGGTTTTATATATGACGAAGATGGCATCGATGATGAAAAGCTTAAATTCGTTATGGAATTGAAGAATGTAAAAAGGGGCAGGATCAAAGAATATACCGAAGCTTATCCGAGTGCTAAATATTTTGAAGGCCAGAGACCATGGGGTATCAAATGCGACGTTGCCTTTCCATGTGCTACGCAGAACGAATTGCACGGTGACGATGCCAAAACCCTTTTGGAAAATGGTTGCGGATGTGTTTGCGAAGGAGCTAATATGCCCTCTACAAAAGAAGCTGTTGAAGTATTTCTTAAGGCCAAGATATTATTTGCGCCTGGTAAGGCATCAAACGCTGGAGGAGTAGCAACTTCAGGACTGGAAATGACCCAAAATGCGTTAAGATACAATTGGACGAGATCGGAGGTTGATCAGAAACTTAAGGAAATCATGTCGGATATACACGATGCTTGCACCGAATACGGTAAAGACGAGAACGGGTACATCGACTATGTTCGGGGAGCGAATATTGCAGGATTTGTGAAAGTAGCAGATGCAATGCTCGCTCAGGGCGTTGTTTAACAACAAAATAAATATGAAAAAAAGGCTTCCTGAAAGGGAAGCTTTTTTGTTTACTGCATATGAAAGTAAGGGAATTATCGTTACTAATAGATATCTTTGATGTAACAAATCGTTGAATGAAAAAGAGGTTATTTACCATTTTATCGCTTTTAGTAATTACCGCCCACTCCCAAAACTTTTCCAACTTGTGGCGCAGTTACTTTTCATATCTGAATATTTCGGATGTTGTTGAAGGCGATGGCAAAATATATGCTTCTTCCGAAAATGTAGTTTTCTCTTTTGATATTCTGACTTCTGAATTAAGTACAATTACAACTGTTCAAGGCCTGGCCGGGGAGCTGATTTCAACGATCTATTATAGTGAAACCTACGACTTGCTGTTAATCGGTTACGAGAATGGCCTGTTCCAAATATATTCGGAATCAAATGAGGATGTTACCACTGTAGTTGATATTATCAATAAACCCACCATTCCACCGGATATTAAACGCATAAATCACTTCTACGAATTTGGCAATGTTGTTTATATGGCAACAGATTATGGGATCTCGGTCTATGACCTGGAGCGATTTGAATTTGGTGATAGCTATTTTATCGGGGATAACGGCGAACAGATCCCGGTAATTCAAACCACTATTTTTGGTGATTATATCTACACAGCCTGTTCGGATGGACAGGGTATAAGAAAGGCTCTGTGGGCAAGTGAAAACTTGATCGATTTTCAGGAATGGACTAGAATTGTTGGGGTTTCCTGGCGGGGCATAGGAACCGTTAATGACAAACTTTATGCCGTTCGGGGCAATAACCGATTTTATGAGGTTGTCTCTGATTCGTTTAATGAACTCTTTGCATTCCCGTCTACTGTATTGGATTTTACAATTGAAGAGGATCGAATGGTCTTTACACTAAGAGATGAGGTCTATGTTTATGACGGTGATTTCAATTTGCTGTCCAACCATGTGGTAAGCCCGGAGTTTGATACCGATTTTACTTCAGCCACCACAACCCTCGATGAGGTGTTTATCGGCACCGAGGAATATGGTGTTCTCAATGCCACATTTCTTGAACCGGCTGCATACCTCGAGATCCATCCAGATGGACCTTTGAGGAATTCGGCCTTTAACATTCAGGCAGATGCAAGCATGCTTTGGGTAGCTTATGGTGATTATACGCTGACTTATAATCCATCTCCTCTTAGACGTTATGGCATAAGCCAGTTTAGAAATGAAGAATGGAATAATATTCCATATGACAGTGTGTTTGGGGCACGTAACCTGAATGCCATTTCATTCAATCCCATGAATCCGAATCAGGTATTTGTCAGTTCAT
>CAJIBQ010000264.1_pt1 | contig 10906 bp, 10 predicted proteins | sample 9199391 | NCBI WGS metagenome assembly CAJIBQ01 (sample SAMEA7708309, study PRJEB35096) | sediment metagenome | biome: marine neritic benthic zone biome [ENVO:01000025]; feature: sediment [ENVO:00002007]; material: shallow marine sediment [ENVO:03000034] sea grass bed [ENVO_01000059] ... | reverse complement strand
TGATCGCTTCGGCAACCACCTTGTATCGCATTGCCAGTGTATCAAAACCAATAACCGGTGTGGCTATTATGAAATTAACGGAAACCACAGATCTCGATCTGGAACAACGTGTATTCGGAATAACGGGTGTATTGGGAAACACCTATGGGTCAAATGACTATGGAACCCGGGAAAGGCAAATTCGAGTTAGGCATTTGATGGAACATAGGGCCGGAGGTAATTCGTGGGATAATGATACAAGCCCTGACCCGAATAGCGGACCAACTGATAATTGGGGTGCCCCCATGTTCCAGCAGCGTGATCTGAGTCAGAAAGAATTGATCGGTTGGGTACTGGATAATCGCAATCCTAGTGAATCGGTAAATTCTGTAACCGCCTATTCGAATTTCGCATTTTGTGTTTTGGGCCGAATCATAGAACGCAAATCCGGAATGAGTTATGAAGAATATCTCAAAAAACGCATTCTGAAACCTATGGGCATCACCAATATGCACATTGGTTCGAGCAAGAAATCCGGACGGAAATACAAAGAGGCTGTGTACTATGGTGATGGAAATACCGATCCATATCGACTACAAATGAGGCGAATGGACAGCCATGGCGGATGGATTGCTTCTCAGGTTGACCTGATGCGATTCGCAGTACGTGTAGATGGCAGTTCAACGAAAAAGGACCAGCTCAAATCAGGGAGTATAACTACCATGCAGACCTCGTCATATGGCGGAAGATATGGCAAAGGATGGGACGTTCAGGGTGCTTTGATGGAACATGGTGGACTTATGAATGGTACAGCGGCTCATTTGAAATTGATGAACAATGGGATCTATTATGCATTTGCTGTTAATCGATATAACGGAGATGACAACCCAAGTAGTGACATGCGTAACGCCATCGAAGATGCGATCAGTAAGATCAGTTATTGGCCACCAATTGATTTGTTCTAAGAATATTTTAGAAGTTGAGAAGCCAAATCACAGGCATTAGAATTCAAAAAATAAAGCTCAGCTAAGAAGATTATTGTCGATACTTCAGGCTTTGAAGATTCTTCACATTCAAACCAATAAACCAGGCGAGGAAAAGCAGGAATGTGAATTTCTGAATGATCGGCAGCTCGGTTCTTTCAAAATCCACTTCATAAATATAAAAGTTCGAGGCCACAAGGATTAGGCCTAGTATGCCCATAACCCCATAATTCGAATGCCCCGATCTGAATAATAGGATCAAAACCAGTACCATTGCTATGGCTCCAAGGATGGCCGCTGACCTGGTAACCAGGTCATGATTTCCCGTCGCCAGGAAAACAGTTACGATCATGGATAGAATTCCTGTCCAACGCATAAGCTGTGGTTGGATTCTACCCGATTTAAAAAGCGAAGGGATGCTATACCAAAAAGAAATAATACCCAGGCAAAGTAAGCCAAGTGCGATTCGAGATAAGGTCCTGCCCGGATTGATCTCGCCATTCAGGGCCTGGTAATCCAACAGATCGCAGAGGTAATTCTCCAACCAGCTAAAACCCGGTTGCGCCGGATGTTCATAAGAGCCTCCAGGGTAATAGAATGTTGATAGCACAAAAAACAGAACAAAGCCGATCAAACAGATGTTCGATAACTTAATTATGCTCCGATGCTGCTTTCCATTCATTCCATCCAAGCCTGGTAACCGCCCTTAAGGTCATGAATGGCCTTAAAGCCTAATTTCTTCATTTCAAGAGAAGCCAGGTTGCTTCGGTATCCGCTTCGGCAATAAATATAAATCGGTCCTTCCTTATTTAATTCCTGAATGTTTATCGAAAAGGATTCCGACCTGAAGTTGACATTTATTGCTCCAGGAATATGGCCTTCTGCAAACTCCTCAGGTGTTCTTACATCGACGAGCAACACATCCCCACTTTGAAGAACCTGCCTCAATTCACTGACTTCGATCTGATGGATGACATCAACAACCATTTCCACAGGTGGAGGCGGAGGCGGAGGAGGTGGGGCTGGATCCATTGGTGCTTCGGAAGTGGATTTACAACTGCAGACCAGGATGAGGACTAACAACAAGATTTTAAATCGTTTCATGTACTGGGATTTCTGTTTTAGTAAAGTTATCAAAATCTGATCGATGTATCAAAGCAAAATTAGATTAGTGGACTGACTTTTATCATTTGTTTTAGTCCAGAATTGGAATAACTTCATTGTCTAAATATCCTAGTCATGCACAAACAATTCTTTCATTTACTCAACGAGTTCTCAAGAAACTTTTTCATAATAATTGGCATTTTCTTCTTAGTACAACCTGCTAATGCCCAGGATGAGAAATACGCCGACCAGGCCGGGATCGATACTATTACCGAGACCATTTGGAACGTCAAAGCGTACAGACCGGATGCGTTTCTACTCAATGTGAAGGCCATAGACAAGGACGGAAATATCCATGATGTAAAAGCCATTCAGAATTCCGATGATACAAGTATACTTGATGTAAAGGCTTTTGTTACCGGCAGCCGACTTCCTATCAAGATGATCGTCAAAGCAGGAGACCGCTATTACCCGGTTAAGGCTATTACTGAATCGGGTACGATCGTCGACATCAAGGCGATCACTGATGAAGGTGAAATCCTGGATGTTAAAGGTGTCAGCAAATCGGGAAATACTGTCCATATCCGGGCCATCACGAAATACGGCGAGTTCTACAATGTGATAGCTGTTTCTCCAGGAGGTGAAACCAATAACGTAAAAGGCATTAAAATGATGGGTAGAGAGGTCGAAGTGATCATTAATGGTATCAAAGTTTTTGCACATGTTAAGGCCATTCATCAGAATTGATATAGTGTGATAGACTTTTATAGGTTGGTAAAATGGCCTTAATTCTTCGTATCTTGGAATAAACTAACCAATTACCTCATGAAAAAAGCACTCATTTTTCTCTATGGGATAGTGGCGTATGTCATTTTCCTGGCTTCATTTCTTTATGCGATTGGCTTTGTGGGAAATTTTATTGTACCTAAAAGCATTGACTCGGGCGAACCGTCCGATATGACAACTTCCATTTTGATCAACCTGGCTCTGTTGAGCATTTTTGCCGTGCAGCACTCGGTAATGGCCCGGCCAGCATTTAAAGAGAAATGGACCAGGATCATCCCTGAATCCATGGAGCGTAGCACATTTGTATTGTTGACCAGCCTGATCTTATTCCTGATCTTCTGGCAGTGGCGACCCATGACCGATGTGGTTTGGAATATTGAAGGGGAAACCTATGTACTGATCATCAACATCATCTTTTGGATAGGTTGGGTGATCGTATTACTCTCCACCTTTATGATCAATCATTTTCATTTATTCGGACTGGACCAGGTTTATATGAAATTAAAAAACAGGCCGGCTACCGGCTTGAAATTCAAAGAACATTTCTTCTACAAATTTGTCCGCCATCCAATTATGACTGGCTTTGTAATCGCATTTTGGGCTGAACCCAGAATGACGGTAGGGCATCTCTTATTTGCCGGCGTACAACAGCATATATCCTGGTGGCTGTAAAATATTTTGAAGAACGAGATCTCAGGAAAGAACTGGGTGACGCCTATGTGGATTACCAGAAACGCGTTCCTATGTTGATCCCATTTCTGAAGTTTGGAAAGGCTAAAAAGGTTGAAGATCCTGTTTAAATGACTCTTCCAATTTAAGGCCGGAAGTGGTCTTGATAGTCCATGATCATTCAGGATCATCAATGACTGCTTCTACAACCTTCTCAAATAATGCCATGTCATCATGTGCCGTACCTGTAACCGGATCTTCGGGATATTCAGCTTCATATTTAAGCACCACGACCAGATCTGCAGACGGCACCACACCTATAATTTGTCCGCCGAATCCGCTGGCAAGGAAGGCGGGACGTTCATCAACAAAGGTCAGATACCACTGGTAGCCGTAGCTGTATCGTCCGTAGATGTTGGTGTGATGGTCCCGGGTTGATTCCCTTACCCAGTCTTCTGATATCAATTGCAGATCCTGCCAGCGGCCGCGATTCAGGAAGAGATACCCGAACTTGGCCATGTCCCGGGCGGTTAGGAATAAACCAAAGCTAGCTGTTTCATTAGCCCGTGGATCCTGGTGCCAGCTTTGGGGCAAGATCTCTATATATTCTGGCCAGCTCGTATAACTAAGCGGTGGATCCTGAGTCGAAAAATCTATTCCCATGGGATCGAATAGCCTGTTCTCAGCTAATTCACCTAATGATGAACCACTGAGATGTTTCACCAATGCCGAAAGGAAGTGTGTATTTCCTGAACTGTATTTCCAACGCGTCCCGGGATCATGCAAATGATCACGTGAAAGTGCATGGGCTACCCAGTCATCAGACAAGATCCATTCTACCCATAAGGGCCCTTCCTCGTTCCAATCCAGACCGGTTGTGTGTGTTAAAACATGTTCTAAAGAGATGCCTTGAAATTGGGGGTATTGCGGCATAAGATCGGCCATCAGTTGATCAGTTGAACTAATGAGATTATCGTCATATAATAATCCTGTTACAGCCGAAGTATAGCTTTTGGTAACCGACCAAAGGTTGGTACTTGCCGCTTCATGACCGTCCCCAAAGTAATGCTCAAAAACCAAATATCCATCTTTAATAACCAGCAAGGCCCTGGCCAACTCATCGTTATCTGCAAATTCTTGGGCCAGGTTGAGTTTATCTACGTCCATATTATGATCTTCTGGTAGGGCTTGGAGCCAGCCATTGGTTGGCCAGTATTCTCGATCATTCGCTGGCCACTGATATCCCGAATCGGGAACTATGATCCGAGGATCATCAGATGTTGAACAGGTGTTCAAACTAAGAAGTACAGGAAGAAAAAATGAAAGTAGAATTAAATACTGCTTGATCATGACTTTAAGGTTAAAAGCCGTGTAGTGTGGAAGTATAAAAATAGGCAATACAGGACAAATTCATTCACAACGCCCTGTTAAAAGAATACGAAATCAAATTGGAGTTAGGGTTCCAGAAGGAGCTTCTGACCGATCCGAAGCAGGGACGTGGTCTTGATGTTATTGGCAATACAGATCGATCGAATGCTAACATTATTTCGCCTGGCGATATGAGATAGTGTATCACCGCGCCTTACAATATAGATCTTCTTCTCTTTGGTCAGGCTGGCAAGGGCTTCATCTTCGCTTCGGAACAAGTCTAATCTGCTTCTTTGTTTGGAACTGTGGTAATAGGGATTGGTCCAACGCCTGGTCACCCAGAGTTCACTGGAACGAAGCACATGATCGTTGCCAAAATCAAATACGTATTCGGGATTAATAGCTATACCTTTATAACTCACCACCAAGTGCAGGTGGCTACCTCGAGCGTTGCCTGTTGCTCCGCCATTTCCGAGCAGTTGTCCCTTTTGAACGGTATCATTGGCTTTAACAGAGATCTTGGACAAATGTGCATAAGCTGTTTCCAGGCCGTTATAGTGCCGTACGATTACCGTTCGGCCATGTCCTGAATTGTATCGTGCAAAACGTACAACGCCATCCATCATGGCCAGGACCTCATCACCAGTAATCAAATCGATATCAATGCCCTTGTGTGGTCGGCCGCGTCGCCAGCCAAAGCGACTGGTTATTACCATGTCTTTTAAGATGGGGGAGGCATAAAACGTATCGTCAAATTTCAATTGTACTGGGAACCTGACTAACTCTTCTTTAAACGCATTAAATACCTGGGTGTTCCAATTATATCCTTTGATGTCAACAGAATTCTCAGCTTTTACGAAACTGCTGTGAACAACAAATTCTTCCGGAGTCGTTTTACTCAAGCTGGGAATGCGAATACTTTGTTCAGAGATATTATTCGGATGGTAATCCTGGCCTTGTGCAAATGAGAATGCTGCACAAAGTGTGAAAGCGAAGAGTAAGACAATTGACTTCATTCGAAACTATTACCAGTTAAATGAAGCAGGTTGACATTCTTTATTTTAGCAAGGTAGCGAGTTGGATGCACGAATTTATAAAAAAAAAATGAAATGGCTTCTTAGCGCTTTTTACTGAAAAATAAACGTCAATTCTGTCATATTATTTTATTTATACCTGATTGGAATGGCAATTGAAGTCACACTAAACCAGGCTTTAAACCGTTATGAATTAAAACCAATCACGTGCTTCGAGCCATTCAAGTTGTTGCCTTGGTACAGGGCATTTTTCTTCTTTTTGTTCTCTTCAAGAACCGAAAACGCTATAAGCCCGTTTCCCTGTATTTGTTCATCGGCAGTATAATTTCCATTTTGTTATACGTTATAGGTGATGACGATAACAACCTATTTCAGGAAAATACGGATTGGTTCCTGTTAGACAGTTCCTTGTTCATCACTTTTTTATTTCTTTTTCACCGATATTTTGTGTCTAAACGTGATAATTTCAGGTGGCAGGATCTTTTATTTTTTACACCGAATGTGCTTTATATGTTGATTGAAGGTTATGAGATTCGAACAGGGGATGAAGCCGGGTTTCTTGAATTCCCTGAGCTATTGGTCGAATTTACCTTCCTAACTTATCTGCTGATCATTATTGCCGAAGTTTTTAAAACCAATAAAAAACACTGGTTGATTTATTTTACTGCTCCTATCGCCATGCTTATGAGCCTGTCTTATTTGAATGAAGTGCTTAGCCTTTTGGATTTCGAAGAATTCCCCTTGCTTGAAGATGCATATTTCAGTTCATACCTGTTATTAGTTGTTGGCTTTTTATTCTACTACATTACCTTCAAGTTATCGATAGACCCAAACAATATTTTTCCAATGGCTAAAAGGATAAAGTACAATAATTCCAGTTTAAAGCCTGCTTTAGTTGATGGCTATATCGACAAGTTACTTTTTGCCATGGAAGAGGAAAAGCTCTATTTGAATTCCAGGCTTTCCATTCATAAATTAGCACAGGAAATCAAAATCCCAAGGCAGTATATATCCGAAATTTTGAATATTCATCTCGAAAAGAATTTTCAGGATTTTGTCAATGCGTATCGCATTGAAGAGTTTACAAAAAGGCTGCAAAGCGACCAATATGAGCATTATACACTTTTTGCAATTGCCAATGAAGTAGGTTTTAATTCGAAATCTTCATTCAATGCCATCTTCAAGAAAATGAAGGGGTTAACACCTTCAGAATATAAAAAATCTCTTCTCAAGAAAGTAGTAATTCGTGCATAACAAGCATCTTGCACCTCAACTGAATACAGCTCGGGTTTCAAACACGTTACAGGGATAAACATCTCGTAACATGAAAAAATCCATTTATCTTCTTTCGATTATTGCATTAATGACAACCAATTTTGGAAATTCTCAAATCATTGATGATTCTCCTGAAGAAATACGAAAGGAAAAAGCAATCGAAAGTGCAGGTGATGTACTGCTTTATGCATTACCTGCTGTGGCATGCCTTTCGACATTTGTAAAGAATGACAAGGAAGGCGGATGGCAATTCCTAAAGAGTTTCAGTTTGAATATGGCCACTACATTTGCCATAAAATATGCTATTGATAAACCAAGGCCCGATGGCGCAACCGACGGAAAGGCTTTTCCATCGGGGCACACTTCCGTTTCCTTTCAATCTGCTTCATTCATTCAGCGCCGATACGGTTGGAAATTTGGAATTCCTGCTTATGCATTGGCCGGATTTGTGGCATACAGCAGAATGGAAGGGATTAATGATCGTCACGACGGATGGGATGTGCTCGGTGGAATAATCGTTGGCGTGGGAAGTACCTATTTGTTTACAACACCATATACGCAGGAGCATTTCGAATTGTCCTTCTCTGGAGGACAGGGTGGATATTTGATTGGTTTTACATACAGGTTCTGATGGCACTGCAGGAAGAATTTAAATCGCAAGGGGATTTCCTATTCAGGAATCGAAGTTATTTGCCACTCATCATTTTGGTTATTGGATTGGGTGTGTTCATCAGGCAGGAGTACGTTGGCCGGGGAGAACCGGAAAGCTGGTTTTGGGATGCCTTTGATTATATCTGCCTGGGAATTAGTTTGATGGGACTTGTAATACGTATACTAGCTGTGGGTTATTCGCACAAAAACACCTCCGGACGAAATACCAGGGACGGCCAGATTGCCGACAGATTGAATATTACTGGCTTGTATTCTATGGTCAGGCATCCTTTATACCTGGGGAATTTTATTATATGGCTTGGTATTGCTATGCTAACCAGGAATATTTGGTTCATTGTAATTTTTGCATTCTGTTTCACCATGTACTATGAGCGTATTATGTTTGCTGAAGAAAGCTATTTACGAAAGAAATTTGGAATTCAGTACCTGGAGTGGGCTCAAAAGGTGCCGGCTTTTTTACCTTCGTTCAGAAGATATATTAAGCCTGAAACTTCATTCGATATTAGAAAGGTTATCAAAAAAGAGAAGAATGGACTAACGGCCATCTTTATATTGTTTTGGTTATTCGATGTTGTTGGCGACATTGCCGAAGAACGTTCAATAAATATCGAATTTGGCTTTTGGCTATGGGCAGCCCTTGTTAGTCTATTAGCATACTTCGTACTCAAGATCCTTAAAAAAAGAAGATTAATTTAGACAAAAAGCCCGATTAGCACTTCCCTTTTATCAATTATACAAATATAGAATTACGTATCCCAAAATAATCGCTGCCATCATTTATCAGATGACATTAGAAATTTATTATCTTTATAAGAAGGCCGAATCTTGATCAACGAGTATTCGGTGTTGCACTTCTCTTTAGTTTGATTTTGCCCTTTTTTATTTAATACAAGAAAGTTCATTGCTTAGACTATTGTCATAATATTATGCCATCTAACAGAAATCAACCAAAATCGAACGAAAATAATCAATTGCTTTCGCTAATTCCATGGTCTATTATTATCGTTTTAATACTGTTCGTCAATATTACCAATTCCCAGAATAATTATTATAACGAAGTACACGACTACGGTTTAATAGTGCCCGATAAATGGATTCCGGTCCCTCAGGAAGTTTTAAGTTATGCGACTTCAAATTTTGAAGGTGGTTTCTTTCTTGAAAGCGGAAAAGAGGCAATTGGTTTAATCAAAACCCCATATTTTCTTCACATGTATTTTAACCGACCGGAATTGCAAAATTATAGCCTCGAAGAAATAGGTCGCCAGCTTTCCAGAGGAATGCAAAGGGAATTTAGTAAAGTCACCTACCAGTATTTGGGAGTATCCGGATTTACAGAAGACCAAATGCTTATAGATCAAAATCGAAAAACCATTTTCTTCTATTTCACAGTAAGTTCATATCCTCAAAACTTACGAGTTGCTCAGGCCTATTTTCGTTCACATAACGGTTTGTTATCAATTGCATGTTACGCCTATCAACATGAATTTGAATTATACCATGACACTTTTAATTCAATTTTTAGGTCAGCTCAAGTTGATATTGATTATAATTCCGAGGAAAATGTAAGGCTACGTCAGGAGGAATTTGAAAAACGTCAGGCTGAAATTGAGCGCTTGCAAAGAGAAGCCGATATCGAATTTGAGCGTATGCAAGTTTTAGTCAAAGAGAGGCGCAGGAAAAATATCATCATTTATTCGATCCTGGCAGTCTTTACAATTTTAGGGACCGTTTTAGTTGTACGTCGAAATAGGCGAAGAAAATCGATTAAAAGTGATAAAATAAGACTCGATAAATCTTTTAAGGAGACTGCACAAACATCAGCTGCTTCAAGTGAAGTTGCAAAAATAACTAGACCGCCTACTACTCAGCCCCAATATACAAGTCTAGGAAATCTAATTAAGGAATTAGGAATCAAGCCGTCTCAAAAAAACACCACAGCGACTTTTGTAAAAACCATTGGGCTTGTAAGTGTTTTGGTTGTAATTATCTATTCTGCAATTGAGCCATTTATTAGTGCCAGTAGGCATTATCGAGAAGGAGACCCTTATGTACGATCATTCATATCATTCATTGTTGTTTCTGGAATTCTCTGGTTGGCCTATAAGGTGTATTTTCATGGAAGAGTTCTTGAACAAACCGTTAAGACCTCTGAAAAACTCAATGATACACGTAAACCATTACTGTATTTGCGTTCGTTCAAAGATGATAACCCTGGTTATACACTTAAGAAGTATTTAAAAGGTATCGTCATTCCTTACTATTTCAATAAGGTCCTTTTTCCTCCTGAAGAAGCATTGATGAAGGCTCTTGACCCAATCGGTCCGCTCATTGCCATAGGACAGCCTGGTGAGCAGAATCCTGATATTGGAGCCGATCGATTTTACTCGGATCCTGAAGGTCTGAAATGGCAAAAGGATGTTAGCAGGATGCTCGAAGTAGCCAATGTTGTAATTTTAAGGGCAGGCACAACCTGGGGTTTGAAATGGGAGTTTCATAAGACTTTTAAGGAGGTTGATCCTGAAAATATCCTGATTTATGTAGATCTGAAAAAAAGAAAATACAATTCGTTTATTAAGAACTTCCATGAATGGACCAAAATTGACCTGCCTGACTCTAAAAATTTTAAATTCAAACGACCGTTTTTTATATATTTTGATGAAAATAAGGGTACTACAATCAAAAGGATCCGGTCTCCATTTTTGCGACGACGGACCTATCAGGCAGATACTTCACCATTTCTTTACGCACTAAGACCAGTCTATGAAAGATTAAAGGTTGTTTGGCGTGAACCACATATAAATCGCCAATCTGTTATTGTTGTGGCGCTTCTGGTGATTCTTGGTGTTTTAATCTTTTTTATCGTGTTCTTAATGTATGGAATAGGAGCCTTGTAGTAAATTGTTTAAAATTGGTAAAGAATAAAAACGAATTTACTAACTAAGAATTCCGCTTGCAACTGGTTTGCTTTTTCTCACATTTCTGGGTGGTCTCCACCGGTTGATTCTCATCAATTGATCGCTTTTGGAAATCGGCATA
>CAJIBQ010000307.1_pt1 | contig 10916 bp, 14 predicted proteins | sample 9199391 | NCBI WGS metagenome assembly CAJIBQ01 (sample SAMEA7708309, study PRJEB35096) | sediment metagenome | biome: marine neritic benthic zone biome [ENVO:01000025]; feature: sediment [ENVO:00002007]; material: shallow marine sediment [ENVO:03000034] sea grass bed [ENVO_01000059] ... | reverse complement strand
CAAAGGCCGGTTTGATGATCGGATTATTTGTAGGGCTGTGTTCAAGCCTTGAGCTGTTTGCCACCACAACCCTGGTTTCTACAGAAGGTATTCTTTATACTGCAGTTACCTGGGCCGTGCGATGGGCTGTTGCCGGTGGAGTTATCGGTTGGCTGCTTGGCAGAGACTAAAAACTTACAATTACTTAAAGGGAGCCGGAAGGCTCCTTTTTTAGTAGCATAGACCCCAATTTAATAGCTACTAACATCAATAGAAAAGCAGTAAATAGACCTGGCATGTATGCACCAAGGCTTATTGAATATCCGATATGTATCACACCATTGGAAAGTTCCAATACGGTCCAAAATACCATTAAAGACATGGCCAGGGAAGTTTTAGGACGAACTGCAAAGAGCCAACATCCCATGCCGAATATAAACAAGCCAATATTAATAAGGTTGAATGCCATTTCCCGGTTTTCCGAAAAAAGGCCAGTGAGCCATATTGCCGGAGGGAATACCTCCCAAAGCTGCCCGAAGTATTCCTCCAAGGAATGCAAGCCTTGAACCAATACCAGGATCAGGAACCAGGACGAACGTTTCAATTGTTTTACAAATTCAATTAGCGAAAGTATTTAATGCGATTTAAACGTTTGTTTTCTTTTCTTTAGCTGCCGTGTTAATTCACGGATGGTTTCCTTAACGGCCATTTCATAATTCTTTTCGTTTGATGCAGCGAATATGCGCGGGCCAGGAAGGCTAAGTTCCATCTTACAAATCCGGCCATTACCTTTTGGATCGTGTAGATTTTCGAATCGGACATCGGTATGGATCACCCATTCGTACTTTTTGGCCAGTTTGTTCAACCGCTCTGTTACATATTCATTCAGAGCATCACTGATATCCATGCGGACATATTCAATATTTATCGTCATATCATTTGTATTGCATTAATACTCAAATTTATTTACTTCATTGTTCCAAATCGATGATTTTTGTCATGTTTAAATTAGTAATTTCTCACTTAAACGCATCATTTTAATTTGATAAACACACAACAAGTACCGATTGAACCAATAGGAAAAAGAATGGCAAAGATAAAGGTATAGTGTATCCATTTTATAAGAGGCGGATAAAGCGTTCACTATGTTGTATCAGCATGTGGTTTCATTTGGAATAGGAAACCATTTTAGCTTATTTTTTTGATTGATCGAATAGTTCTATTTTTAGCCCACCAAGGTCAAAAATGTGAAACTCGTATTCGTAACGAACAATAAAAACAAAGTAAGGGAGGTTGCAGCTCTATTACCAGATAATATTGAGTTGCTTGATTTGAAGGATATTGGTTTTCAAGAAGAGATCGAAGAATCTGCCAATACAATAGAAGGTAACGCCCTGATCAAAATCCAGCACATCGTTGATCGCTATGGAATTGACGGATTCGCTGACGATACAGGTCTGGAAGTAGAAGCGTTGGATGGGTTGCCGGGAGTTTATTCTGCCAGGTATGCGGGCCATGATTGTAACGCAGACGACAATATGGACAAACTTCTGAATGAAATGGGAACCCAAAATGACAGGCGAGCCCGATTCAAAACGGTGATCGCATTGCGTTTAAAAAACGAAATTCACACCTTTACAGGGATATGTGAAGGTACAATTACCAGGCATAGGCAAGGAGACAGAGGATTTGGATATGACCCGATCTTTATGCCTGCAGGATTCGATCAAACCTTCGCCGAAATGGATCTTGACCAAAAAAATCAAATTTCACATCGCGCCAAAGCTTTAATGAAGCTGATTGATTTCTTGAAGGGTTATTCCGCTGCAAGTCAATAATAAAACCTATATTTGCCGCTTCTAATTCCCAGGGTGGGAATGTGTTAGGTGAGGATAGTTTTCAATTAGGTCGAAATTCTTCAGAGTTAGCACAATTAATAATTGAAAACTTGACTGCAATGGATGCATTCAGTACACTCGGACTTGAAGATAGAATTCTTCAAGCCATTCAAGATCTGGGATTTGAAAATCCCAGCGAAGTTCAGGAAAAATCAATCCCTATTCTTTTAAACCAGGAAAGAGACCTTGTGGCTCTGGCCCAAACAGGGACAGGAAAAACAGCAGCATTTGGTTTTCCGTTACTTCAGAAGATCGCAATAGAAAGTAAAACCACACAGGGGCTGATCCTGGCTCCAACTCGTGAACTTTGTTTGCAGATCACCAATGATTTAAGGCAATACGGCAAATACTTTAAAGGCCTTAATATCGTGCCAATTTATGGCGGTGCCAGTCTCCCCGAACAGGCTAAACAGATAAAGAAAGGAGCACAAATCATTGTAGCTACCCCCGGGCGCATGAAGGATATGATACAGCGGCGAATCATCGACATCAGTAAAATAGAATACAGCATACTCGATGAAGCCGATGAAATGCTCAACATGGGGTTCTATGAAGAAATCAAAAAGATACTTTCATATACCCCTCATGACAAGAGCACGTGGTTGTTCTCTGCTACCATGCCTAAGGAGGTTTCGATTATTGCCAAAGACTTCATGCACGATCCCATTGAAATCACTATTGGACATAAAAATGTTGGTGCCACCAATGTCAGTCACGAATATTATTCGGTCAATTCACGCGACCGGTATCAGGCCTTGAAACGACTGGCCGATGCCAACCCTGACATCTTTGCTGTTGTGTTCTGCAGAACAAAAAGAGATACTCAAAAAATTGCGGAAAAGCTCATCAATGATGGGTATAATGCAGGTGCTATTCACGGCGACTTAAGTCAGAACCAACGTGACCTGGTGATGAAGGCCTTCAGAAAGAATCAGATTCAGTTATTGGTAGCAACCGATGTAGCCGCTCGTGGGATCGATGTTGAAGACATCACCCACGTTATAAACTACCAACTTCCTGATGAAATTGAAATCTACACCCACAGAAGCGGTCGGACAGGCCGTGCTGGTAAAAGCGGGGTTTCCATGGTCATCGTATCTAAAAGTGAGGTACGTAAAATAAAAAGCATTGAAAAGATCATTAAGAAAAAATTTGAGCGGCGGGAAATTCCTAATGGCATGGAGATATGCCAGGTGCAATTGATGTCATTAGCCAATAAGGTTCATGACACTGATGTAAATCACGAAATTGATCCCTACCTGGACGATATCAATGAACTTTTTAAAGAAACCTCAAAAGAAGATCTGATCAAGAAGGTGTTTTCGGTTGAATTCACCAGATTCTTCAACTATTACAAGAAAGCAGAGGATCTCAATGTAGCTGCTAAAAATGAAGCTCAAGGATCTGGTGCCAAATATGGAAAGTCTCTGCGTTATTATATAAACGTTGGGAGCAGAGATGGTTTTGATTGGAAGTCTTTAAAGGATTTTCTGAGGAACAGCGTACAATTGGAAAGGGATGATATTTTTAAAGTTGATGTCAAGAGCAGTTTCTCTTTTTTTAATACCTCCCCGGAAAACATGGACAAGGTCTTGGAAAACTTTACGGATTTTCGATATCAGGGACGCCGCATACATGTTGAACTCACAGATAAGAAACCATTCAGAAAATCAAGTGGCAAAAAGACGAACCGCATAGAGGATTTCAGATCAAAAAGGAAATCGTCAAAGCGGAAAAAACGAAAAAGTACTTCTCACTATACTGAATCCCGGTCAAGACGTAGCAAACGACGGTAATCATTGTTGTTAATTTTTAGTCAAATTTGTAAGGAATGAAGTAATTATGCGTTTAGTTTAGTAATTTTATGGTATAAATAGACTTCATGAGAAAATTGCTCCTTTCAATAATACTATGTCTTGTAGCCCATTCTATGTTGGCTCAGGATACTAGGGTGAAGGGCAAGGTAATTCGAGCTGGAACAATTACTGCACTTGAGAACGTTAACATTGTCAACCTCAATCAGGTTCTGGGAACAGCCACCAATGCAAAAGGAGAGTTTCAAATATCGGCCAAGGCAAATGATACACTTCACTTCTCTTATTTGGGCTACAAATCAATCAGAGTTCGTGTCACAAACGATTGGATCAATCTTGCAAGTTCCACTACCATTGAAATGACTGAATTGGCATTAGCTCTTGAGGAGGTTGTAGTGAACCAGTTGAAACTAACAGGCTATTTGGAGGTCGATATCAAGCAGGTTCCAATTAATCAAAATGTTAGATTCAGTATTTCCGGATTGCCCACAACCGGTTATGAAGGTGGCGCCAGGTCTCCGGGTGCTGTAACCAAGGTCCTCGGTGCAATTTTCAATCCGGCTGATTTTCTCTATAAAATGTTTGGTAAAAAACCGAATGAACTCCGAAAACTGCGTAAAATGAAGAAAGATGATGAGATCCGGAATTTGTTGGCTACGCGTTTTGACCGAGAGATGTTGACTGCACTTCTTCAAGTGGACCGCGTTGATCTGGACCTCATTGTGAGCGAATGTAATTATTCCAAAGAGTTTATACGAACAGCCAACGACCTGCAGATCCTTGATGCCATTAGCGAATGCTATGAAGAGTACAAGGTGCTAAGCCGTAATAAAAATCGCTTGTAGTCTATACACGCGAATGCAGGGCAATTCGATTTCCTTCAGTATCCATAAACAGACCCATATAGCCCACGTCAGGTGAAATCTGAGTTTTCTCTTTTAGAACGTTGCCTCCTGCCGCCTCTACCCTACCCAATTCAAGGCCGAGATCTCCGCAATTAAAATAGATCAATACACCTTCTGACCCTGCCGGTACATAACTCGGATTTTTGATCAAGGAGCCCGATGCACCCATTCCGTTCTCATCGGAAGGGAAAAAGCCCATCATAACGCCTCCAAAGTCCTGGACCTGAATGTCGAGATCAAATACCTTTTCGTAAAAGGATTTGGCCCTTTGCATATCTTCAACTGGTACTTCAAACCAACTTACTGGATTCATTGCTTTTTGATTTATGATTCAAGTTTGTTCTTTAACTCGGATAAGCCTTGCTCAAAATCTTTGCCCACCGCTTTTTCCATATTCATGAACAACATCATGATGTGCCATGGGAAAGGGTTCCTGCCGCGAAATCCCCAGGTAACTTCCGTTTCGGCCTCCGCCTTCTCAGAAAGCTCAAAATACCCAACAGATTCCGATTTCCAGGGTTTGAAAAAACGGAGATCGGTGACAACACTTCTATTCGGAGTCAGGCTTTTCAGTTCTTGTTCACCAGCTCCAACCGACTTGTTTCCTTCCCATCTTGAGATAAAGCCAATTTCACCGTCGGTCCCTTCGAACTCCTGGTGCATGTCTGGATCTTTTTTCTTCCAGGGTGACCATTCGTCTTGATTCTTGATATATTTCAGATAATCATACACCTGATTGGCAGGCTTGCTGATGGAAATACTTCGGCTCATATCGTAATCTTTCGGCGCAATGAAATTAAGGACTAAAATCAGGGCTAAAATGATCAGAATGATATAGAGAAAAATCATAATGCAGTTTAGTTTTTTTGAAACGGACTACCTGTTCCGGTTTCGATTAATGCTCTTAAACTCGTTAAATATTTAGCCCAACTGAAATTGCAGTGTGCAAAAAAATCACCATGAGTTGGCCATTTATCATGCTCAAATCTTAACAGGGTTTTACCCTCATTCCTGTCGAAATCAAAAGTTAAGATCGTTCCTATCCAGTCTGGTTCTGCCTCAGTACATTGCCAGACTATTTTTTTATTCTCTACTGATTCGATGACCTTCATCTGTATGAAAAAACGCTCGCCAAACCTGAAATCGATACAGCTGCCTAACTCTGCTGAACCCGTGGTTTGCTCAGTCCACCATTTAGACAATCCAGATATGGTTGAAATGGCATTATAAACATCAGGGATTTCAGCATCGATATGCAATTGATGTTTGATCGTATACATCCTAACTCGGTTTATGTGCACTGGAAACCATCCATTGAATCCCGAATTTATCGGTGAGCATTCCAAATTTACCACCCCAGAATGCGTCTTCAAATGGCATTGTCACAATACCACCTTCGGCCAGGCTGTTAAAAACATCAGCGGCTTCATCCGCTGCATCAACATTAACGCTCAAACTGCAGTGATTACCCGTATTGAGCCGTTCAGGCTCAATAGTATCCGAAGCCATGAGATCAAAATTCCCTAGGTTCAGCGTAGAGTGCATAACCAAGTTTTTGGCACTTTCCGGAATTTCGGCAACACTTGGTGGCATTTCACTAAATCGTGACATCATAGTCAACTCACCGTTGAGTACATCGGCATAAAAGTTCATGGCATTTTCACATTCACCATTAAAGGTGAGGTAAGCATTCAGTTTCATATAACAGATTGATTAATAGTTGTTTTAAAGTTAGGAAAAATTAGGAGGTCTTGTAATATCTTTCAAGAATAGTATCTATGCTTTTAATGCTTCGTTTACACCATTCCAGTCTCAAATCGAGGATCTCCTCATCAGATAACTTCCATTTGACATCAGAAGCCCTTAAACGGGTTGTCAATGCATGCATGATTATTGCAGCCGAAACCGAAAGGTTCAAACTTTCAGTAAGCCCGTACATGGGAATTCTCAGGTGAAGGTCGGCCTGCTGCAGAACGGCATCGGAAAGACCTTCCTTTTCTTTTCCAATAAAAAAACAGGACTTTTTAGAAATGTCGAAATCTACAAGTGGAACCCCTTCTGTATGCGGGCTTGTTGCAACTAGCTGATACCCTTTCAGGCGCATGGCTTTTATACATGCTTCGGCCGAATCGTGCTTAAACACATCGATCCATTTTTGTGCTCCCATTGCTATTTCCCGGTCAAGCCTGTCTTTATTTGTCTGCTCAATAACATGCAGGTCTTGAATGCCAAATACATCGCAGCTTCTAACTACGGCACTTGTATTGTGAAGCTGATACACATCTTCTATGGCAAAGGTGAAATGTCGGGTACGCTGTGCCAGTACTTCCATGAACCGCGCTTTTCGACGCTCCGTGAGGTAACCTTCTAAATATTGTAACAGCTCTGCATCCGACATGTTGAAGTTTTAATTTCAATTTATGAATTTCAGGGGAATTCATGGATTTGATTCTACGATTGAATTGTCTAATTTTATAAAATGAATCATTTGGTTGTTCTAACGGGAGCTGGAATGAGTGCCGAAAGCGGCCTGAAGACCTTCAGGGATGCTAACGGCCTTTGGGAGGGACATGATGTCATGGAAGTTGCCTCACCAGAAGGATTTGCCCGTAACCCGGAACTGGTATTAGATTTTTATAATCAGAGACGACGACAACTGAAATCGGTTGAACCCAACAGTGCCCATTTTGATATCGCGGAGTTGGAAAAAACGCATAAAGTCACGGTTATTACGCAAAATGTAGACGACCTTCATGAACGTGCCGGGAGTTCAGAAGTCCTTCATTTGCATGGTGAATTATTCAAGGTGCGAAGTACGGGCAATTATTCAGATGTTCAGACCTGGACAGAGGATCTTGTAATAGGCGACTTTTGTGAATCCGGTTTCCAATTAAGACCGCATATTGTCTGGTTTGGTGAAGAGGTGCCTTTGATCACGAAAGCCGTGGATATTTGTGGCACTGCCGACCAACTTCTTATAATCGGGACATCTTTACAGGTATATCCGGCTGCAAGCTTGATGCATTATGTCGAGGAACGAACCGAGATTTATTATGTAGATCCAAATCCGGCCATTAGCAGCAATTACAGGGTTACTGTTTTTGCCGAGCCCGCCACACGCGGCATGAAAAAAATATTGGATATCCTGAAGGCGTAATTCGGCATGAACAACACATTCCTCAAGCGACTGCTCTTTTTTTGGATCGCCAGCTTCACCTGTGCAATATTAGGCTATTATCTCTTGAAATTCATTATGCCGAATGACTATGTGTTCGGCATGTACTACAGGATGCTTTTATACCACTACGAATATCCAATCGGTTATATCCTGATACCCTGTATTATTTATGGCTTGCTTTGCATGTATTTCATGAATCGGTTGCAAACAGGGAATTCATGGATGCGTCTTTTCTTTGTAGGTATTATAGTCTTTCTAACAGTTTTGATAAGTTCACCATTAGGAGGCATGTTATGGCAATATCACGATATGAATGCAGGCTATTTTCCTGACGATTGGTTGCTCAAAATGATCATAAAGGGTTCCATCATGGGATTTCAATTCGGTTGGTTGATTATTGCTCTTTCCATTCCCTATAATATTCTCGGAATCATCATCAGCTATTTTATTACAAGTAAAGGAATTAATATAAAGTATAAGGTGATATAATACTATACAATTTATTCATTTACTGTTCTTTAACTCAATCCATTTACTCATGTACTCACTTGCTCTAAAACTGTGATGCTTCAACATGTCTTGAATAAAATCGCCTTTCCTGTGCGTGATCAGGTTTTCTTTCAAATGCTTTAATCGCGTCATCATTTCAGGCTGATGTTGCACCTTGGTGAAGTGTGAATTGATAAGTTCAAATCCAACTTCAACGGCTTGTTTCCACTTTGACTCCACAGTATAAATCCGGATCGTTTTTTCTATAAAATCAGCTTTATCAAGTCCGATGAATTCTTCAAGTTGTTCTCGGTCGGGCAGGCCTTCCGCTCCGATCTCAGTGGTTATAAATGGCGTGCCATTTTGCATGGCCGAAAACAACTTTCCTTTTAAGCCGGCGCCGAATCGAAGTGGAACTAAGCAGGCGCGGTAACTGGGCATTAGCTGTTCGATATTTTCGGCAAATCCTTTAATGCGGAATCCATTCACGGGATCATCAAGCCTTAGGTGCTCCTTGTTCGTATAAGCCCCATAAATATGAACTTCGGCCTGAGGTAGCCTCAGCCGGATTTCAGGCCAAATGGATGATCTCAAATAATCAATTGCATCGGTATTGGGTGCATGTCTAAAATTCCCGATCCATATAAAATGTGATCGTTCTTTGAATCCGGGAAAAGAAGAAATTACGTCATCATCAATACGATCGAACATAAATGGCAAATAACACAACAATTGAGGATCTATGCCGAAATGATCTATTAACCGTTCTATCTCGGCTGCCGAAATGATCAGGCTTAGATCGCTTCTGATGATGCATGCCAACTCGCGCATGGTCTGTTCGTTCTCCAGATCGCCGGGCTGCAAATCACCGCCTCTTAAAACAGCCATTTCACGGCCTTTTCGCAAAAAATGAAGATCTTCGGTATTTAGAATTCGAATCGCATCAGGAATAGTTTTGGCAACCCGCCAGCCGAATTGTTCTTCCGTCATAAAACGGTCGAAAACAACCATATCAGGATCGATTGACGTTAAGAGCTTATCGAATTTCGAATCGTTCACCCGGATTTGATGCGTAGTTATGCCTAATGATTCCAGGTTTTCGGAACGCTTAGTTCGATTGGACGTGGCCGCAAAGTGAATATCGTGTCCTGAATCTAAGAATCCATCAAGGAGCTGCATCATATGAGCCCCGGCTGCCGAACTATCCGGTTCAGGCCAAAGCAACCCAATAACGAAAATGCGATTCATTTAACCTATTGTGGACGCTCTCTAAAAGCGTATTGTGTTCTTGCTTTTTCGGCCCATTCGACCACAGCGGCGATCTGTTCATCTGTTAACTTGGCATCTCTGTGCGCCCAGGTATATGATGGCAATGGCATTTCCTTGGCCTTGACCAGGTCTATAACTTCTTCAAGTTTATGATCCTTTTTCTTTTCAGAATACTCGGCCCATTTCGAAACATTCAATTCACCCCTGCCATGGCGAACGTGGTCGGCCATCCAGTAATTGAGCGGCGTGATCCTGTTATACCATGGATAACGGGTAAAGTCACTATGGCAATCAAAGCAGGTTTCCTTTAAAACCGATTTTACTGTTTCCGGTGGGTTTGTTTCATCGAAGAAGGGCTCAATAGAAGTAATATCACCATCATTTTTATCCGGTCCGAAGAATTGAGCAAGTATAAATGCGATCAACAGAAAGACCAGGATTTTTTTTATAAATTTCATAAGTTACCAATCGGTTTGTTATTGGATTAAATGTACTAAAAAAAGAGATGACCTTTTCAGATTTATATAAACAACTTAAAGCCACCGATGCAACAAGAATAAACAGAAAGTCTAATGCCTTGATGATCAAAAAAAACCCGGATCTCGTTCCTTGGGTTATGGACATCCTATTTCAAGTTGATGATGAAACTTCCTGCCGCGCCGCCTGGGTGCTCGAATATGTGGTAAAAGAAGATTTGAATGTATTGTTGCCTTATATCGACCGATTTACAAAAGAAATGAACAAGGTACATTTGGATTCAGCGGTCAGGCCGGTTGCCAAGATCTGTGAATATATCATCGAGGCTTATTACGGTAAAATTGATCACCCGGTAAAATCCATATTGAATACCGAACATAAAGAACGGATTGTTGAACTCTGTTTTGACTATTTGATCACTGATCAGAAGGTTGCGCCTAAGGCCTATAGCATGGGTATTTTATTCCTTTTAGGTCAGGAAATCAAATGGGTCCATCCCGAACTGATCACCATCCTTGAGCAGCACTATTCCACCGGAAGTGCCGGGTTCAAGGCTCGGGCCAGGCATGTTCTGAAAAAGCTCAAAAAGTCTGCTTAAACCTCGGCAATGACTGACCAATTGGTTATCTTTGGGTTTTCAAAAATTCGGGTAAAATATGTCCTTGACCAGTTTAAATGCCATATCTCCAATCGATGGTAGATACCGGAATAAAGTTGATGCTTTATCGCGCTTTTTCTCTGAGGGGGCACTGATCAAATATCGCGTACTGGTTGAAGTGGAATATTTCATTTCATTATGTGAGATCCCTTTACCCCAGCTTGAGGCCATAGATCCAAAGATCTTTGTGGATCTGAGAAGTATTTACACCGAATTTTCACCTGCTGACGCCCAAGCCATCAAACAAAT
>CAJIBQ010000169.1_pt1 | contig 10998 bp, 11 predicted proteins | sample 9199391 | NCBI WGS metagenome assembly CAJIBQ01 (sample SAMEA7708309, study PRJEB35096) | sediment metagenome | biome: marine neritic benthic zone biome [ENVO:01000025]; feature: sediment [ENVO:00002007]; material: shallow marine sediment [ENVO:03000034] sea grass bed [ENVO_01000059] ... | reverse complement strand
GTTGTTGAATACGTCCAAAACCGATTTTTGTATAGGTGTAGCGGCTTATCCTGAGAAGCATATGGAAGCGCCTAGTATGGAAAGTGACATGCATTTTCTAAAAAAGAAGATCAATAAGGGAGCCGAATATATTGTGACTCAAATGTTCTTTGATAATCAGAAGTTTTTTGACTTTGTGGATCGTTGTCGGTTTGAAGGGATTACTGTTCCAATAATACCCGGTTTGAAGCCGATCGCCACAAAGCGGCATTTGAATATGATACCACATCGCTTCCATGTAGATCTACCTCAGGAGCTTATTCTCGAGGTCGTAAAATGTAAGGACAATAAAGAAGTGAAGCAGTTGGGTGTAGATTGGTGTATACAACAATCCAAAGAATTGAAGAAAGCCGGATATCCTGTCTTGCATTACTATTCCATGGGACGAAGTGATAATATCAAAGCGATAGCATCAGCGGTATTCTAATTATTCTTTTAACTTTGGACGATTAAGAATAATCGATGAAGCCTCTTATTCGAATTCTCTTCCTGGGTATTTACTGTGTTACTTTCTCACAGGAGCCCCCGGCCCCTTCCAGTATTGACTTCGATTATTTTACCGGCAATATAGCCCTGCACAACAACGACATCTTACACCTTATTTCAGGACATCCGGAAGGCATTATTGTTGCCTGGAATAAAAAGACATTTGGGGAAAAGACCTGGCAACAGAGATTTAATTATCCCGATTATGGAATTTCGGCCAGTTACCAGGACTTAAAAGATGAGGCTCTAGGTGAGAATTTTGGGCTGTACGGTCATTTCAACTTTTACTTTTTTAATCGCAATTTGATGCTGCGTATCGGTCAGGGCATTGCTTTGACCACCAAGCCATACGACAGGGAAGACAACTTTCGGAATATTGCCTTCGGTTCCCGGCTGATGAGCAGCACCTATATGAAGCTGAACTTTATTAAGGAACGACTGATCGACAAGCTGGGCTTTCAGGCCGGGTTATCATTTTTGCATTATTCGAATGCCAATGTCAAAGCACCGAATACAAGTGTGAATTCTATCACTATTAACCTGGGATTGAATTACAACCTGACGGATTCGGAGCCGGAGTACAAATTTGACCTGGAAGATGGTAAGTTCTCACAACCCATAAAGTACAACATTGTATTCAGGGCCGGGATCAATGAAAGCGATGTGGTAGGCAGCGGGCAATTCCCGTTCTATATCTTGTCGGCCTATGCCGACAAACGCATTTCGCACAAGAGCGCATTTCACCTGGGTACCGACCTTTTCTTCTCAAGGTTTCTGAAAGAACTCATCGCATATAATGCTGTTGCCTTTCCGAATATGGAATTTGATCCGGATACCGATTATAAACGGGTTGGAATATTCGGTGGTCATGAACTTTTCATCAATGCATTATCGGTGATAACTCAATTTGGGTATTACATTTATTACCCATTCGATTTTGAAGGCAGGTCCTACATTCGGGTTGGCGTAAAATACTATTTTAATGATCGTTGGTTTGCAGCAGTATCCTTGAAATCGCATGCAGCCAAAGCTGAGGCGGTGGAATGGGGAATTGGCATTAGATTATAAATGAAGCGTTATATATACATAGTATTATTTTTATTTCCATTCTTGTCATGCGATAAGGAAGGCGCCTGGGACTGTATTCAGACGGCCGGTAATATTGAAATAACCGAGATCGATGTGGGGCCGTTCGGCCGTATCCTGGTCAACCGTGATGTGGAATTGGTCATCATTGATGGCCCTGAACAAAAGGTGGAGGTTGAGACCGGAGAAAATTTATTGAACGATATCGATGTGAGCGTAGTAGGTGATCAGTTACAACTGACCAATAACAACAGTTGTAATTATTTACGTGATTACGGCATCACCAAAATATATGTTACCACTCCATCCCTTGAGGAGGTAAGAAACTCATCGCAATTCGAAGTGTCTTCACAGGGAACTTTGACATTTGACAACCTTGTACTGACCTCGGAAGATTTCAATGTTGAAGACAGTTTTAACCTGGGTGATTTCAGGTTGGATTTGAATAGCAACTCCGTCGAGATCATTTCAAACGGTCTATCTACTTATTATTTATCTGGTAATGTCGGAAATCTAACCGTTGGTTTTTTTGCCGGCAATGGCCGATTTGAAGGCGCTGATTGCATTGCTGAAAATATAACTGTTTTTCATCGCGGCACCAATGACATGATCGTAAATCCGCAATTATCGCTCAATGGTCAATTGAGGAGTACGGGAAATTTGATCAGTATGAATGTACCATCTGATGTTGACGTTGAGCAATACTATACAGGGGAATTGATCTTTGGGAACTAGGGCTTGGTCAGTTTTTGAAACAACTCCTCCAGGTTCAGGTTTTTCCTGTTCAGTTCAAGGATTTTCAATTCATTCTCGGCTGCAAAATCGAAAACTACAGTTCGCATATCCTCCTGCGTTCCAAAGCTGATCTCGTAAATGAAATCATGGATGTTGGTGACCTTATTTACGTGAGGTAACTTATTTAAGAAAGCCTCTTCCACCCGAAAGTCAAATTCCACCAGAATGATCTGTTCTTCAGTTTCCCGTAAGGACGCCAGGTCCTTATCGGCTACGATTTCACCTTTATCGATGATGATAACCCGGTCGCAGGTAGCCTCAACTTCCTGCATGATATGCGTAGACAAGAACACGGTTCGTTCCTTGCCGATATCCCGTATGAGATCCCGGATCTCCAGGATCTGGTTCGGATCCAGGCCAGTTGTTGGCTCGTCCAGGATAAGTACTTCGGGATCATGCAAAAGTGCATTGGCAAGGCCAACGCGTTGCCTGTACCCTTTGGATAGCTGACCTATTTTTTTATGAGACTCATCGGCCAATCCTGTCAATTTTATAACCTTGTTGATGGCATTCTTATCTGCCTTTTGGACCCTTCGGTTGAACTCCAGGTATTCCTTCACATACATGTCAGGATAAAGCGGGTTGTGTTCCGGAAGGTATCCGATGCTTTTCTGTACATCTTTGCTTTGGCTGATCACATCATATCCATTCACCCTTGCCTGTCCTGAAGATGGCTCAAGATAAGTGGTCAAAATCTTCATCATGGTGGATTTTCCGGCTCCATTCGGACCTAAAAATCCCACGATCTCGGGCTTGCCTACATTGAAGGACACACCGTTCAGTGCGAGTTGATCACCATAAGATTTGGAAATATTTTCGACTTCAATGGACATATTTGGTGAAATTTTGGTAAAAATACACATTTCACAAGGGCTGGCAACCAAAAAATAGCATGTTGCATTTTGTTTTTTCATTTTATTGGTTACATTAGCCAAATAATTATGAAGACATCTTTTAATACTGCATATTACAGCTGGTTTTATTTCTTTTTTTACGGAAAGGATGAGGCTTAGTATGCAATAAATAAACTATGAATGTATATAAGTCTCGATTGAATCGGGACTTTTTTTTTAGAGATGATTAAATCTGTTGCCATACAAGGAGTTAAAGGATCCTTCCATCATATCATTGCAGAGAACTATTTTGATGATAGGGTGGAGCTTCTGGAATGTTTGTCTTTTGATCGCGCTGTTGACAGTTTGATCGAGAGTAAAACCGATGCTGTGATCATGGCTATAGAGAATTCCATCGCCGGATCCATCATTCCGAATTATGCGCTGATCGATAAGCACAATCTCTATATCGTGGGGGAGTCCTATTTAGATGTGCAGCATAATTTAATGGCATTAAATGGTCAGAAAATTGAGGATATCAAGGAAGTATATTCACATCCAATGGCCTTGCTTCAATGCAAGGACTTCTTTAAGAATTACCCGCATATAAAACTGGTTGAGGACAAGGATACAGCAGAGGTTGCGAAGCGCATTCATGATACCCAAACCAAAGGCGTGGCTGCAATTGCGAGCGAACTGGCAGCAGACATTTTCGACCTGAACATTTTGGCTTCAAACATTCAGACCATCAAACACAATGAGACCCGGTTCGTCGTTGTGAAAAGGACCAATCACGAAATCCCGGAATCTGAGATCAATAAGGCTTCGATAAAATTTGAATTGGACCATAAACGGGGAAGTTTGGCCACAGTTCTCAATGTGATGAGTGATTGCAAGCTGAATCTCACCAAAATTCAATCCTTACCGAAAATCGAAACACCATGGAAGTATGCCTTTTTTGTGGATATCACTTTTGCCACATATGAAGATTACAGCAAGGCGAAGTCCATATTGGAGATAATGGCGCAGGATTTTAAGGTATTGGGCGAATATATCAATGCGAAGAAAAATGGAAGGGGCTAGACGGTTAAATACGGTTGAAGAATACTACTTTTCGCAAAAAATGCGTGAGATCAACTTGTTGATCTCAAGTGGAAAGCCCATTCTTAATCTTGGTATAGGGAATCCGGACCTGAGTCCGCCTCAGCGCGTTGTAAATGCGCTTACAGAAAGCTTGAAAGACACATCGGTTCACAAATACCAGAGTTACCAGGGTCTTCCGGAACTGCGTTCGGCGATGGCCGCTTTCTACAGGGAACATTACCAGGTTCACCTCAGCCCGAATACGGAGGTGCTTCCACTAATAGGCAGCAAGGAAGGGATCATGCATATTTCTATGGCCTTTCTAAACCCTGGGGATAAGGTATTGGTTCCTAATCCCGGGTATCCCACTTATAGTGCGGTTACCAAACTCCTGGAGGCCAAACCTGTTTTTTATGACCTGAAGCAGGATAATGATTGGTTGCCGGATCTGTCGGTGTTACGAAATTCAGACCTCAATGGTGTCAAACTGATGTGGGTCAACTATCCCCATATGCCAACCGGGGCCGAGGCCGATTACAGGTACCTGAATGAGTTGGTTGCATTTGCCAGGAACAATGACATTCTTCTCGTGAATGATAATCCATACAGCTTTATCCTGAATGAGAATCCAAAAAGCATTCTCAAGGTTAATGGCGCAAAATCGATTTGCCTTGAATTGAATTCTCTGAGCAAGTCGTTTAACATGGCGGGATGGCGAGTTGGCATGGTATTGGGAAGTTCGGAGCATATTGAAAAAGTATTGAAAGTTAAGAGCAATATGGACTCGGGCATGTTTTATAGTATTCAAAAGGGAGCAATTGAAGCATTGAATTGCTCCAGGTTATGGTATACGAGTTTGAACAATGTTTATGACGATCGGAGAAAATTGATATGGAAACTCGCTGAAAAACTGAATTGTACTTTCGAAGAAAACAGTTGCGGCATGTTTGTCTGGGCCAAATTACCGGTAGGACATGGCTCGAATGAGTTTATCGAAAATCTCTTAAAGCGTTATCACATCTTCATCGCCCCCGGACATATTTTTGGTTCTAATGGCGAAGGATATGTCAGGTTTTCATTGTGTGCACCGGGCTATGAAATTGAAGAAGCCATTTCGAGAATAAAATAAATGATGAAGGACATTTACGTAATAGGAGTTGGATTGATAGGAGGCAGTTTTGCACTGGACCTGAAATCGAAATATGATGATCTGACCATTGTTGGGATCGACAACAATGAAGAACATCTAAAGGAAGCTCTTGAATTGAATTTGATTGACAGATCGGCCACTTTTGATGATCTCAACAATGCCGATATGGTAATCCTTGCCATTCCGGTAGATGCTGCCGTAGAGTTGCTGCCGGAAATATTAAATAGGGTAAATGATGATTGCCTGGTTATCGATGTTGGTTCAACAAAAGAGGATATTTGCCTTGCGGTGAATAATCACGATAAACGAAGAAATTTCCTGGCCGCCCATCCAATAGCCGGAACTGAATTTTCCGGCCCTGCGGCTGCTATTCACGGGCTTTATAATAAGAAGACCATTATCATATGTGAAGTAGAGGATACGGCCTTTAAATTGCAGGAAAGGGCTTTGGACATGTTCAGGGATCTCGGTATGCGCATTCGTTACATGAAGCCGAAGGCTCATGATAAACACATAGCTTATGTTTCGCACCTGTCGCATATCAGTTCTTTTATGTTGGGAAAAACGGTGATAGAAAAGGAGAAGAACGAGCGCGATATTTTTGACCTGGCTGGCAGTGGATTTGAAAGCACGGTGCGTTTGGCGAAAAGTTCACCTGAAATGTGGACACCCATTTTTGAACAAAATAAAACAAACGTCATAGAAACTTTGGATGAATACATTTCTAACCTCAGGCATTTTAAAGAGCTCATAGAGAAAGGTGATTTCGAAGAAGTTTACAATGAAATGAAAAATACCAATTACATAAAAAAGATTTTAAAAGGAATTGAATAAATAAATTGATATGGAGAATAAAACGGAACTCAGAAACTGGCTTGACGACTTTGGCCTGGACCATCCCCTGGTAATTGCAGGGCCATGCAGTGCCGAAACAGAGGACCAGGTACTTACCATTGCGCACAAGTTGAAAGACAGCGATGCGACTGTGCTAAGAGCAGGTATCTGGAAACCACGGACGCGGCCGGGTAATTTTGAAGGTGTTGGTGCACTTGGATTAAAATGGCTGCAGCGCGCCAAGGAGGAGACGGGCATGCTCATTACTACAGAAGTAGCTAATGCCAATCATGTGGATCTTGCCATGAAGCATGATGTAGACATCCTTTGGATTGGAGCCAGGACAACAGTAAGTCCGTTCATCGTCCAGGAAATCGCCGATGCCTTAAAAGGAACAGATAAACCGGTTTTGATCAAGAACCCCGTTAATCCCGATCTGTCCCTTTGGTTAGGTGCTGTAGAACGTGTTCATACGGCCGATATCAAGAATATCGGTGTGGTGCACAGGGGGTTTTCAACCTATGAAAAAACGCGCTATAGAAATAACCCGGAGTGGCAGTTGGCCATTGATCTGCAAAACCGATTCCCGGACCTGCCTTTGATCCTGGATCCTTCGCATATAGCCGGGAAAAGGGATATTATTTTTGACCTGTGTCAAACCGCATTGGATTTGAATTATGACGGATTGATGGTTGAAACCCATCACGATCCGGATAATGCATGGAGTGACGCAGCACAACAGATCACACCAGAATCATTGATCCAATATATGGAGGATCTGAAAGTTAGAATGGAATCGGGAGAGGCTGCAGAATTTAAGAATCGTATCAATACCTTGAGGACTCAGATCGACGTCATTGACCATCAATTGATAGAGATGTTGGGTAAACGTATGATTGTAGCCGATGATATTGGAGTCCTTAAAAAAGAACACAATGTTGCTGTGCTTCAAACCAAGCGTTGGAATGAGATCCTGGGTAAGATGATCTTGCAGGGTGAAGAAAAAAAATTGAGTGAAGAATTCATCCTAAGGGTTTTCAAAGCCATACACCAGGAATCTATCAATCATCAGGAGAAGATAATAAACGATTGATGAGTTATCTTTGGTAAAAACAAACTGAATGACTGGTCAGGTTTATAAGTCAACGGGAAGCTGGTATACCGTTAAAACCATGAACGGTAAGACTTATGAATGCCGGATAAAAGGGAAGTTCCGTATTGAAGGTATCAAGAGTACCAATCCAATTGCTGTTGGTGATTTTGTGGATTTCGATCTGGAAACCAAAAGTGATAAGGAAACCGGGATTATCACCCGAATCCAGGAACGGAAGAATTACATCGTCAGGAAGTCGGTCAAACTTTCGGCCCAAACCCACATCATTGCTAGTAATATTGACCAGGTCTTTTTGTTGGTCACCATCAAGAACCCGCAAACCTATACCAGTTTTATCGATCGCTTTCTTGTAACTGCCGAGGCCTATTCCATCAAGGCAGTTCTCCTCATCAATAAGGTAGACACCTATGATGAAGAGGAGATGTTAGAGGCCAAGTATCTGGCGTCGGTTTATCGCAAGATCGGTTACGAGGTTATAGGGATCTCGGCTCATACCGGTAAAAATGTGGAGAAGGTAAAAGAACTCATGATAGGAAAAGTGAATATGTTTTCCGGGAATTCCGGCGTTGGCAAGTCTACCCTTATCAATGCCCTTGAACCGGGATTAAATTTGAAGACCAAGGAAATCTCAGTACAACATCTGCAGGGACAGCATACAACAACCTTTTCTGAGATGTTTGACCTGAGTTTCGATGCCCAGATTATTGATACACCGGGAATAAGGGGATTTGGTGTAGTAGACATGGATGATGATGAGGTGGGTGATTATTTTCCGGAGTTCTTCAAATTAAAGGAAAAATGCAAATTCAATAATTGTTTACACCTTCACGAACCCCAATGCGCTGTTAAGTACGCCCTTGAAAATGACGAAGTGGCCTTTTCAAGATACAGGAGCTATCTCCAGATCTTGCAAGGTGAAGACGAACCCTACAGGATAGATTGATATGAAAGCGGTAGTTCAACGTGTGTCCAGAAGTTCGGTATCTATAGAAGGTAAACAGGTAGCCATTATAGGTAATGGCCTGCTCATTTTATTAGGTGTTATCGATGAGGATGACGATCAGGATATCAATTGGTTGGCCAATAAGATCACCAATCTGAGAATATTTCCGGATGGTAATCAGGTTATGAATCGTTCTCTTTTGGATGTGAACGGTGATGCCATTGTCGTGAGCCAGTTTACCTTGCATGCCAACACAAAAAAAGGGAATCGGCCAAGCTACATCAAAGCTGCCAAACCCGACGTGGCTGTTCCATTATATGAACGATTTATAATAGCTTTGGAAGCTTTAATCAAAAAGCCCGTTCAAAGCGGGGAATTTGGAGCAGATATGAAGGTCGAACTTATAAATGATGGCCCGGTGACAATTATTATTGATACAAAAAATAAAGACTGATGAATATTTCGAATGCACAGCATGCCGTTGATGAATGGATCAAAAACCACGGCGTTCGTTATTTTAATGAGCTGACTAATATGGCCCAGCTCACTGAGGAAGTTGGTGAAGTGGCCAGGATAATCTCCCGCCGCTATGGCGAACAAAGCGAAAAGGAAAGCGATAAGGCAATAGACCTTGGAGAAGAATTGGCGGACGTGCTCTTTGTGGTGCTCTGCCTGGCCAATCAAACCGGTGTAGACCTCGATGAAGCATTTCAAAGAAAACTCCAGATCAAAGCAAAACGTGATCATGATCGGCATCATGGCAATGAAAAACTAAGATAGAGATTTGGATATACAACTCGACTTATCAACGATTAAATCGAATTCCGAAATCAGGATCACAGGTTCAAAAAGTGAGTCTAACCGCTTACTGATACTCAAAGCACTTTATCCTGAGATTCAAATCACCAATCTTTCAAATTCAGACGATACATCGACCATGACAGAAGCACTTTCGGGTAATTCAGTTCTTATCAATGTACATCATGCCGGAACAGCAATGCGTTTTCTTACAGCTTACTTTGCTCAGAAATCAAATTCTGAAGTGACAATAACCGGTTCAGAACGTATGAAACAACGACCAATTGGTGTCCTGGTAGATGCGTTAAGAGCAATAGGCGCTGACATCACCTACATGGGTGAATCCGGGTATCCTCCGATGAAGATTGTCGGCAAAAAAATGAACAGAAATGAAGTATCGATTAATGCCGATGTTAGCAGTCAATATATTACGGCGCTGCTCTTGATCGCGCCAAGGCTTGAGAACGGATTGAAAATCGAGCTTTTGGGAAAGATCACTTCCAGGCCCTATATCGAGATGACCTTAAGTCAGATGGCTGAACTAGGTGTTTACCACAGTTTTGTCAACAACAACATCCATATATATCCAATGCGAAAGCTTGAGGATCCCATGCAGATAACGGTTGAATCCGATTGGTCATCGGCCTCGTATTTTTTTAGTTTTGTTGCACTTAGTCCTGTCGGAACGGCTTTGACACTGAGGACTTTTAAGCCCGACAGTATTCAGGGCGATTCCGAGCTGGTCGATTTATATCGAAACCTGGGTGTGCAAGTTGTTTTTAATGATGGATCTGTAGATATTGAAAAGACCGAATCACCTGAGATAGAATCCCTGGAACTCGACCTTAGCAAAACCCCCGATCTGGCCCAAACCCTTGCTGTGAGCTGTTGTGGTTTAAAGATCCCTTGCCATTTTACTGGACTTCATACGTTGAAGATCAAGGAAACCGATAGGCTGGTAGCCCTTAAAAATGAACTGACAAAATGCGGTGCTGATGTTGAGATCACCGAACACAGTTTAAGTATAATTTCCTTTGGTTCTCCCTACGCTTGTCCGGAAATCGAAACCTACCAGGATCATAGGATGGCTCTCGCCTTCGCACCACTCTGCCTGAAGCATCCTCTACAAATTAGGAATGCCGAAGTGGTCTCCAAATCCTACCCGGAATACTGGGACCATCTTAAGGATTGCGGTGTTAGATTAAACATCCTTTAAATTAAACGGTCATTTACTTGACAACCCCTATTGCAAGATTGTATATTTGCTGCTCGAAAAACAGGGGCTTATGAAAATGAAACTTTCACATTTTAATTTTGATCTACCAATTAACCTATTGGCGGAGTACCCGTCTGAGCTCAGAGATGAAGCAAAGCTCATGGTGTTACACAGGGAAGATCAGAAGATTGAACACAAATCATTCAAGGACCTGATCGATTATTTCGATGAGGATGATGTCATGATATTGAATAACACCAAGGTCTTTCCTGCCAGGTTATTCGGGAACAAGGAAAAAACAGGTGCGAGGATCGAAGTGTTCCTTTTAAGGGAGTTGAATGCCGATCAACGACTATGGGATGTGTTGGTAGATCCTGCAAGAAAGATCAGGATAGGAAATAAGCTTTACTTTGGCGAAGATGACACATTGGTTGCCGAAGTAATCGATAATACGACTTCAAGGGGAAGGACGTTACGGTTCTTATATGATGGTTCGTACCACGACTTCAGAAAGAAATTGAAGGAATTGGGACAAACGCCATTACCTAAGTACATCAAGCGTGATGTTGAGCCAGAGGATGAAGAGCGTTATCAAACCATATATGCAAAGAATGAAGGGGC
>CAJIBQ010000112.1_pt1 | contig 11073 bp, 10 predicted proteins | sample 9199391 | NCBI WGS metagenome assembly CAJIBQ01 (sample SAMEA7708309, study PRJEB35096) | sediment metagenome | biome: marine neritic benthic zone biome [ENVO:01000025]; feature: sediment [ENVO:00002007]; material: shallow marine sediment [ENVO:03000034] sea grass bed [ENVO_01000059] ... | reverse complement strand
ATGATTTGCACCCGTTGAGAAAATGGATGATGAAACCCTTCAAGAATATCGTTAATCTCCTCTTGACCATGTTTTTGATGAGTATTCTTTTTACCAATTTCATCGTTGAAGCCAAGTATGGATCATCACTCTCCGGTGGTGAGATGATGATAATCTTCTTGTTTGTGTTCAAATCTGTTGTTGCTGTAATTCTTTATTACGGATTTGCACTTGGCAAAAATTTCAACAACATGATCTGGGATAGTAAATATTATAATGCCTGATTAAAAATTCGAAATTATCCGATAGCTTCTAATGCTCTTTGGATCATGAGAATGGCGCGATCAATGGTTTCCAGCTTGGTTCGAAAGGACAACAAAGCCATACGAATTACAAATCGTCCATCAATCATGGTTGAACTGAGAAACACCTCGCCGTCCTGGTGAATGTGTTGCAACAGTTTTTTATTAAATGTGTTTTCATCTTCATTTTCAGATGGATACCAAAAATAACTTACCGATAGATCAGGTTCGGGTCCAAGAACGAATCCAATGTCGGCCAATTTCATTCTGAAATAGTTCGTGAGCAATAGTTTTTCTTCCAGACAGGCTACAAACGGCTCAATTCCATGTAATTGAAGAGGCAACCATAATCTCAGGCTCCTGAAATGCTTCGTGAGTTCGGGCGAAACATCTGCCGGATGAACCGGCGATTCGTTGGCCACCGCATCCTGCATGTAGCTCGCACGATAAACATGTGAATGGTAGACCGACTGTTTGTCCTTGACAAGAACAGCACCGAGGCCATAGGGCAGAAACAGACCCTTGTGTGGATCAACTACCAGGGAATCTGCTTTTTCTATACCCTTGAAACGGTCCTTTACCGAATCGACCATTATAAAAAATCCACCATAGGCAGCATCAATATGATACCAGAGCCCGTTTGCTTTGGCGATTTCAGCTATATCATCGAGCGGATCGATCGCCCCTGTATCAGTTGTCCCTGCTGAAGCGATCACCATAAACGGGTTCAATCCATTTGCCTGGTCAGATTTGATCTTTGCTTCAAGATCATCCGAATCGATACGAGAATTATCATCCAATTTCAAATAGTTCAACTGCACGTCCTCAAGTCCGATAATCCGTAAGGCTTTTTGAATGCAGTGATGCACCTGAGGACTGAGATAGATCACGCTGGATCTTATCCTTTCATTCTTGATCCCATGTTTATCTCTCGCAGCAGTGAGCGCAATAAGATTTGCAATGGATCCACCAGAAGCTAAATTGCCAACTGCCGTTTTCGGAAAGCCGAAAAGGTCTTTCATCCAGTCCAAAAGCTCATGCTCCATGTCAACCCCGGCCGGACAGGAAAAATGAATGCCGACATATTCATTGGTGATGTCAACCAGGTAATCTGCCAGGGCAGAAGTATAAATACCTCCACCGGGAATATAGCCCAAGTGACCACCTGATGCCGGCTTTATACCCTTGGCAACAACCTCCTTATCATAGAGCTGCAGGATCTCTTCCATTGACATTCGCCTTGAAGAAAGGGCCATAACACCTGGATCTGGCTTTTCGGCGGAATAAGCCGGTACCTCATCCAAATTGCTAATGAATTTTGTGGTAAAGGCTTTAATGGCCTCGATGTATTTGCCGCGTTCATTTTCGGTTGGTTCAAGATCTTCTGAGATCTTGTGTAATTGCAGAATGCGATTTTTAAGGTTGGTCAAGTTATTTTCTTTATTGTTCGAGGATAAATTTATGGTATTTTTTTTGTAATTTAATTACACTAAAATCAGTCTATCCATGGAATCACATTATGAGAAAATATATTCCGGAAATTTCATTGTAATTCAATTACTAGTTGCCCGATTAAAAGATGCAGGAATCAATCCTATAGTTAAGGATGAAAGCCACCTCGGCCTATCAGCAGTTGGCGTTTCGGATTACCAGGGAGAAATAGATCTCTATGTACACGAGAATGAAAGCGAAGAGGCCAATGAAATTGTACAGATTACCCTTGCTGAAATGGAGGCCTCAAATTAGGTACTAAACCACCACTGCATACATCTTTTCACGCAATTCTTTGATCTTTGGGTTTTGCATATACTCCTCGAAGGTCATGTATCTGTCGATAACACCTCCAGGTGTTATCTCGATAATTCGATCTCCAACAGTTTGAGCAAACTCGTGATCATGAGTTGTGAATAGTACAGTTCCTTTGAAGTTCTTCAATGAATTGTTGAAGGCTGTTATACTTTCCAGATCCAGATGGTTGGTGGGTTCATCCAACATCAGAACATTAGCTCTTAACATCATCATCCTTGATAGCATACAACGTACCTTTTCACCTCCTGAAAGCACATTGGACTGTTTAAGCGCCTCTTCACCGCTAAAGATCATCTTTCCGAGGAAACCCCTGATATAGACCTCTTCACGCTCTTCTTCGGTTTTTGCCCACTGCCGCAACCAATCAACCAGGTTCATGTCTGTGTTAAAGAAGTCACTGTTATCCAGTGGTAAATAGGCTTGATTGGTGGTTATTCCCCAAGAAAATTTCCCGGAATCAGGAATGGCATTGCCACTAATGATGTTATAAAAGGCAGAAGTTGCCCGTGAATCTTTTGAGTAGACAACTACCTTATCCCCTTTAGCCAGGTTGATATCCAAATTGCTGAACAGGACTTCGCCATCAAGTGACGCTGACAATCCTTCAACATTGAGGATTTGATCACCGGCTTCTCGTTCTCTTTCAAATATAAGAGCTGGATAACGGCGGCTGGAAGGTCTGATGTCCTCGATATTTAATTTCTCGATCATTTTCTTTCTGCTCGTTGCCTGTTTGGATTTGGCAACATTGGCTGAAAACCTCCTGATGAATTCCTCCAGTTCTTTTTTCTTCTCCTCGGCCTTCTTATTCTGTTGAGCTCTTTGTCTTGCTGCTAATTGCGAAGACTCATACCAGAACGTGTAGTTGCCAGAATAATGGCTGATTTTTCCATAGTCGATATCCGATACATGGGTGCAAACAGCATCCAGAAAATGCCTGTCGTGAGAAACAACGATCACGCAATTTTCATAATTAGCCAGGAAATTCTCCAACCAACTGATGGTTTCATAATCGAGATCGTTGGTCGGCTCATCCATAATGAGCACATCCGGGTTTCCAAATAATGCTTGCGCAAGCAAAACGCGTACTTTCTGCTTTCCATCAAGATCCCCCATCATACTGTAATGTAGATCTTCTCTTATGCCCAGGTTACTTAATAATGCGGCTGCATCGCTGTCTGCATTCCAACCATCCATCTCCTCGAACTGTACCTGAAGCTCTCCAATTTTTTCTGCATTTTCATCGCTGTAATCGGCATACAAGGCATCGATCTCTGTTTTGATCTTGTATAAGGGTTTGTTGCCCATGATAACGGTTTCAAGTACGGCATGATCATCATAGAGATTGTGGTCCTGCTCAAGTACAGACATACGTTTGCCCGATTCAAGGGTCACAAATCCAGAAGTCGGATCTTTTTTTCCGGATAGTATTTTCAGAAAGGTAGATTTACCGGAACCATTGGCTCCAATGACACCATAGCAATTTCCTTGTGTAAACGTGATGTTCACATCATCAAAAAGTACCCGTTTTCCGAATTGTACAGATAAGTTAGAAACCGTTAACATTTTAAGTATTTTAAATTCCGCGCAAAAGTAGAAAAATAAGGTATTCTGGGCAACTATTAATGCTTATAATAACTTTAACAGCGCCTTAACAAGCCTTTAGTGGCGGTTCAATTATTTTTGTACAGAATCGGTGAATATCCCCATTTTTGTTGATTCCTAAAACTATGAAATATTTAATAGGTGTTACGCTTATAGGAATATCTTTACTCGGTTGCAATAGTAATTATTCAAATTGTGGCTTGGCCTATTTCGGTGGTGAGATCATCAACCCGAATAATGACCATGTTATTTTGTATGATTCAAACCAACCGGTAGACACCTTATATCTGGATGAGAACGATCGTTTCTTCCAAAAAATCGAGAATTTAAATCCTGGCCTATATTCATTTGTTCATGGCGATGAATATCAAGTGGTTCTGTTGGAACCCAATGACAGCATCATGATACGGTTGAATACCTTTGATTTTGACGAATCTTTGGTTTTTTCCGGGAAAGGTTCCAAGAAAAACAATTATTTACTCGGGTTATTTGTAGGTATGGAAAAGGAGAATCGATCTCTGCTTGACCTTGCCAAAGAATCTGATGCAGAAAGTTTTGAAGCTGCACTGGATTCCATTGCTGAAAAAAAACGAGCCAAACTGGCCAAATTCTCTGAGAAGTATTCGGTTTCCAGTTTGTTCTTGAAAGTTTCGAACGCATGTATTGATTTTGGGAATTATGCGCATAAAGAAATTTATCCTTTCAGATATTACGGCAGGAATTATACAAATCCTGATTTGATTCCTGCGGAATTTTACAGCTACCGGGAAAACGTTGACTATAATGACGACGACCTTAAGGATTTTTACCCTTACTATAATTTCTTATTCCCGCATTTCAGCAACCTTGCTCTAGCCAAGCATCTATCTGAATCGAACGATACCATTTTTGATCGCTATGCTGTTGGTTACAATTTGAAGAAATTACAGCTGATAGACAGCTTGATCAGCAATGAGGTTATCAAAAACAATCTATTAAAATACTCAACAAGGAATTTTTTGACCAATTCAGGATCCAAGATGGATAATGAGGCTGTATATACTTCCTTCAAAGAGAAATGCTCTAATGAGGAGTTTACCGGCTATATCGATGAATTCTATACAAGTCTTTCAAAGCTGGAAACCGGGAATCCCATTCCGGATATCCAATTAGTGGATATAAACAAAAATGTGGTTGATATCAATTCCTTGATTTCCGGCCCAACGGTTGTCTATTTCTGGTCCAAGTCAAATGTTCCTCATGCCGAAGAAAGTCATGAGAAAGCTGCCGAACTGGCCGATGCATTCCCATCAATAAATTTTGTTTCCATCAATGTGAATTCACAGAAATATGAAAGTTGGAAACGCTTGATGGGTCAGCATAACTTAAAATCAAAACATGAGTTTATGCTTAGAGATCCTGATAAAGCGGCTAAGATGTTGGCACTTTATAATATCTATAAAGTCATGGTCATCGATGGTGATAAGAAGATCTTAAAATCTAACGCCAACCTTTTCTGGGATGATATGAATGAGACCCTTGCTGTTCTGGCTGAAAAGGCCGTATACTAATTTCCTTTTCTGTAGTCTGCTAAAAATTTCTCAAGACCGATATCGGTCAAGGGGTGTTTGAGTAATCCCATGATCGAACTCAATGGCCCGGTCATAACATCTGCACCAATTTTAGCGCAATCGATAATGTGCATGGTATGTCGCACAGAAGCGGCTAATATTTGGGTTTTAACGTCGTAATTATCGTAGATCATTCTGATCTCTCCTATTAAATTCAAGCCGTCTGTAGAAATGTCATCAAGACGACCAATGAATGGGGATACATAAGTTGCTCCGGCCTTGGCTGCAAGTATGGCCTGGCCAGGTGAAAAAACGAGGGTTACATTGATCTTGGTGCCATGAGACGCAAAATATCTACAAGCTTTGACGCCATCTTTAATCATGGGCAGCTTGATAACAATCTGATCGTGTAAGGCTGCTAAAGCCTCACCTTCCTTCACCATCCCATCGAAATCCGTAGAAATGACCTCGGCAGAAACATCACCATCAACAATATCGCATATGGCCCTGTAATGATTCAAAATATTTTCATGGCCTGTAATCCCTTCCTTCGCCATTAACGAAGGATTGGTTGTAACACCATCTAATATTCCAAGATCCTGAGCCTCTTTGATCTGATCAAGATTCGCTGTATCGATAAAAAACTTCATGAATTCATCTAAATTTTCAGTTCGCTGCGAATTTACAATTTATGTCATGCAACTGATTTAGATTGTGTCAAAATATATTAACAATTTTGAAGAGTTTATTTTAATTTATAATGGTTGATCATTATGCGTTCAAACCATTTTTGCGGAGCGAGTTTTTTGATCTTGATGGAGAGCTTTTGCATGAATGCCCCAACTGCATAGTGCGGTTTAGGATCCGAACTATTGATGATCTTATAAACTGCACGCCCAACCGCTATCGGATCATTTCCTTTGTCAACATCCTCGTCGATCAATTCCAGGATAGCAGCATACTTCTTTGCATAAGGGCCATCGGGTATCACAGGGGCATGAAACCTGCCTGCAGCAATATTTGTTGCAAAATCGCCCGGTGCCAGGTTTGCCATGCGAATGTTGAATTCACGAACTTCCATTCTTGCAGCTTCGGTCAGAATTTCAAGAGCGCCTTTACTCGCACTATATATCGAACGATAGGGCAGCCCGATATGTGCTGCAATTGAGGTTATATTGATGATCAGTCCGTCATTCTGACTGCGCATATGCGGCATAACTGTCTGCATCAGATTGATGGGTCCAAAAAGATTTGTTTCGAAGTTTTTAAAGATCTCCTCTCGTGGGATTTCTTCCATGGGACCATTGATCCCGATTCCTGCATTATTGACAAGAACATCTATCCTGCCTTCTATTGAAATAAGTGCATCAATACAGGCGACGATTGATTCAGGATCCCGCACATCTAACTTCAACATGTCAAATCCTTTATCCGCATGATTTTCAGGATACCTGCTTGTACCATATACGTTAAGCCCTTTTGACTTTAGGAATTTGCAGATGGAAAGACCAATGCCGGAAGAGCCTCCGGTTACCAGGATTACTTTTGACATCTTATCTATTGGATTTGAATTCCAAAATACAATTTAAAATGGAAACTATTGTATACAAAAAACGGCAAGCTACCTACATCACACCGCTACAACCGTCTACCTTTGCTGCGTTCCCGCCCTGGAGGATTAAACAGGAGCTGGTTGTGTAGGACTTGCCGCCTGCAAAGATACGACCTTTTAAAAATAACCCAACCATTTTTTAGTTTGATTTTATATAAATAACTTGCCCGTACAATAGCGTTTTTAATGGCTTTAAAATCAAGCATTCTAATCTTACTGGTCTTTCATCTCCTGGGAAGTTGTAACAGCAGTTCCAACAATCAGAAAAAGGATTTTGCGATCGAATTCGAAACCGGAAAACGCGTCATGCAAAGATCGGACAGCCTTTTTCTTTCAATAGAAAACAAAAAGGAGCTCCTTATCGATACGGTCGTGTATTCCATCGCTGATAAAGACTTTAAAAATGGGGATGCGCTTCTGGAACACAAACTGGGAGAACAACAGATCCGGGCTGATATTTATTCGGAAGATGGTGTTCAAACCATTACCAGAAAGATCACCATACTCAATGATAAATTACCCGAGGTTTACACCTACAGGATCCTGAATACATACCCACATGACATTACCTCATATACCCAAGGTCTGGAATTCAGTGACGATACCCTTTATGAAAGCACCGGCCAAAGAGGTAAATCAAAATTGCGTAAAATTGATTATCGAACTGGAGAAATACTTCAGGATATCGATCTGGATCGAAAGTATTTTGGCGAAGGCCTGACCATAATCGATGGGAAGGTCCTTCAACTTACCTGGCAAGGTCGTTTGGGCCTCATCTATGATCTGCAAACCCTTGAACGCTCCGGTATCTTTGATTATGGGAAAAGCCAGGAAGGTTGGGGACTTTGTAATAACAATGAAATAGTTTATAAATCTGATGGAACTGAGAGAATATGGCTTCTGAATAAAAACGATCTTTCAGAACAAAGTTTCATTCAGGCATATACCCATAAAGGAAAGATCATCGGACTTAATGAATTGGAATGGGTGGATGGCATGATCTACGCGAACCGATACCAAAAGAATGGTGTTGCGATAATCAACCCAGAAAACGGAGCCATTGTGGCTGTTATCGATTTCACACCTTTAAGGAGCAAGGTCAAACAACATGGTGCATTGGACGTACTTAATGGTATAGCCTATAACCCTGCAACTCAAACCATCTTCGTCACGGGCAAGAATTGGGATAAACTCTTCGAAGTGGAGATCATCACAGAAAACGAATGAAGATCTTCACCAATACCATACAGGTAATTCCTTCAGACCTTGATGACCTCAAGCATGTGAACAACGTGCGTTATGTTCAATGGATCCAGGACATTGCAAAAGCACACTGGAATTCGGAAGCAACAAAAGAAATGCTGAACGCTTATTTCTGGGTCGTCCTGAACCATAACATCGATTATAAATCATCTGCCGTTCTTCATGATTTCATCAATATCAAAACCTTTGTGCAGGATGCCGAAGGTGTGACTTCTACACGAATTGTTGAGATGTATCATTCGGAGACCAATCAGTTGATCGTTCGTTCAGAAACCAAATGGTGTTTGATGGATGCCAGAACTAAACGTCCCGTGCGTATCCCAAAGGAACTTCAGCACTTGTTTGATTAATTCTTGACGACATACTATTTCCTTCTGTGAAAAGTTATATTTTTATGTCGAAGAAAATGCCAACATGAAAAAATCAATCCTGTTTATACTTAGCCTATTGATTCTTGTTTTCTGGAGTTCTTGTAGAAAGGACTTTAATTTCGTTCCGAATACAGGCGTGCTGGAGTTTTCAAAGGATACGGTTTACCTGGATACAGTATTTTCAAATATCGGTTCCAGCACCTATAACCTGAAGGTCTATAATAAATCCAATGATGATATATTAATTCCTTCTTTAAGATTGGGACAAGGCCAAAATTCCATGTATCGTTTAAATGTGGATGGACTCAATGGCAATGGTCCCATACCCGGGAAAGAATTTGAGGATATCGAAATTCTGGCCAAGGACAGCATGTACATATTTATTGAAACTACTATCGATATCCAATCATTGGTCTCTACTGAAACGCAATTCTTGTATACAGACGTCATTGAGTTTGATGGTGGTGCTAATTTGCAAACCGTTGACCTGGTTACCCTTGTCAAGGATGCGGTTTTCATTTACCCCCAACGCTTTTTCGATAATCAAACCGGTGAATATATAATAGAGACCTTAACCTTCGATGTAGATGGTGATGGCATGGATGACGAAACCACTATTCAAGGTCGCTTCCTCGAACCCCCGGAGTTGAATTTTACGAATGAAAAACCTTATGTGATTTATGGTTATGCTGCAGTTGATGAAAATGAAACACTCACCATCGATCCTGGAGCCAGGGTACACTTTCATGCCAATTCAGGCTTGTTGATTACAGATGGAGCTTCCCTGAAAGTGAATGGTCAACCAAGCCTGGACCCAGAACTCCTGGAAGGCGAAGTGATCTTTGAAGGAGACCGCCTGGAACCCGGATTCGCCGAGGTACCAGGGCAATGGCAAACCATATGGTTGTTCAATAACAGCACGGATAACGACATCAATTACGCAACCATCAAAAATGCGACAGTAGGAATACTGAGTGATGGTAACCAGAATGACAGTGAAAAACTCAACCTGACCAATACCCAGATCTATAATTCCAGTAATTTCGGAATATTGGGTCGGGCCACTTCGATCAATGCAGAGAATATTGTAATAAATAGCAGTGGTCAGTCCTCATTTGCAGGCACCTATGGTGGTTCTTACAATGTAGTACACAGCACAATTGGAAATTACTGGACAAACAGTTTCAGGCAGTTCCCCGCTTTACTGCTCAACAATTTTATCGTTGATGAGGATAATAATATTTTCACAAATCCATTGGAAGCGGCGAACTTCACCAACTGTATTATTTATGGTAATGACAATCCGGAAATTCTCCTTGATAAGGACAATTCGGATGTTTTCAATTTCAAATTCACCAATTGCCTGTTCAGGTTCAATGATCCTAATAACAATTTCACCGGCTCGCAATACGATTTCTCAGATATAAACCTATATGAGAGCATCATTCGGAATAACGATCCTGAATTTCTTGATCCTCAAAACAATTTGCTATTAATTCCCAATGGGTCACCTGCGGATGGGGCAGGCATTTTAGCGGGAGCTCTAACTACGGACATCCTGAATATGCCGCGGATGAGTCCTTACGATCTGGGTGCTTATGAAAGTACCGAATTTGAAGAAGAGGACTGATTAAATAAGGGTTTACCCCGCATCATTTCATTTACACGCTGTGCAATTGCCTCAAGGGTAGATTCATTTTCATGATTTTGAATGGCTTCATCCATAAGTTCAACTATGTTGATCATATCATCTTCCATCAGACCTCTTGTGGTCACAGCAGCAGTACCAATACGAATGCCGGAAGTCACGAATGGGCTTTGATCGTCGAATGGAACCATGTTCTTGTTGACCGTAATATCTGCTTTTTCAAGGGCTTCTTCCGCATCCTTTCCGGTGATGTTCTTATTTCGTAGATCGATAAGCATCATATGATTATCTGTGCCACCCGAAATGATGTGGTAACCCTTGTCAACAAACGCTTTCGCCATCGCTGAAGCATTCTTTTTAACTTGAAGGATGTAATACATAAATTCGTCCTCCAATGCCTCGCTGAAAGCAATTGCCTTTGCAGCAATAATATGCTCTAAAGGCCCACCTTGATTACCTGGGAAAACTGCCGAATCCAAAAGACCGGACATTTTCCTCAGTTTTCCATTTTTCAATTTTATACCGAATGGATTTTCGAAGTTCTCACCCAAAAGGATCAAACCACCACGAGGACCTCTTAAGGTTTTATGTGTTGTTGTTGTAACGATATGGCAATGTGGTAATGGATCACTAAGTACCCCTTTTGCAATTAGCCCGGCAGGATGCGATATGTCTGCCATAAGGATGGCACCAACCTCATCAGCAATAGATCTGAAACGCTCAAAATCCATATCCCTGGAATAAGCCGAGGCACCTGCGATGATCAATTTAGGTCGTTCCTTCTTCGCCACTTCTTCAACGTTGTCATAATCAATTCTTCCCGACTCACGATCAACACCATAAAATACAGGACGATATAGTTTCCCTGAAAAGTTAACGGGTGAACCATGGGTAAGATGCCCGCCATGTGACAGATCAAAACCAAGAATGGTAT
>CAJIBQ010000343.1_pt1 | contig 11091 bp, 13 predicted proteins | sample 9199391 | NCBI WGS metagenome assembly CAJIBQ01 (sample SAMEA7708309, study PRJEB35096) | sediment metagenome | biome: marine neritic benthic zone biome [ENVO:01000025]; feature: sediment [ENVO:00002007]; material: shallow marine sediment [ENVO:03000034] sea grass bed [ENVO_01000059] ... | reverse complement strand
TTTGGCAAACCAATTCTTACGGCGTCTCAAAGCTGGAACAATTCCGGCAATTACGGTCAATAGACTTACGATAGCAAAAAAATGAAAGATGCTGAACCCTTCGAAATTTACAATGAAAAAGGAACTAATATTCAGCATCAGCATACAAATGACATATGAATAACCAATGCGCTTGTGCCAAAGGGTGCCTTTTGGTCTCAGAATAACTACAGTACCAAATACCATGGCTAAAACCGCAGTAATGGTGTGAAACCATCCAATATTGCTATGTATAATATCATTGAGCATCCTCAGACTATTCCCAAATTTGGACTTCTTCCTCTTCTTCCATGAACTCCTTGATCTTTCGGTTTTCCCATTTTTTGTTGAATAACCTGGGCTTTCCGAATACCAAAAGAGCATGAACAACCATTCCTATGGCCCATGTGATAACCGTTGTCAGGATCAGCCAAATCCAAAAACTTCTTTGATCGCTCTCTTCAATAAGAAAGATAAGGGCCAAGATTGATGGGATACCAATGATGAACAGGACCAGGTGCACATAAAATATTCGTATTCCTTTTACGCGTTCCTTGGCATATACATATCGTCTAATGTTATCCATAATCCGTTTATTCAAACTTATTCATATCTCTTCTGTCCTTCTCCATAAACTCCTGGATCTTACGTTCCTCCCAATTCTTGCCGAACATAAATCCGGGGCCAAATACACCCAGGAAATGAAACGCCAGGCCAATTCCCCAAAAAATTGCGGTTGCAAATGTGCCGAAACCCCATGCATCATCATCATCTCGATTCAACCCGATCAACAGGATCAGGAAAATATTAACAATAATATATACGGCAAGGTGCCAGTAGAAACCAACCAATTTGTCCAATTTCTTCTTCGCCCTCAAATATGCTTCTTCTCGCTCATAAATACGGGATCTGGATTTCTCTTCATAAGGTTCTATCTCAAATTTTTCCATAACTTCTAAAATTTGTTTAATTCGTTTTTAGTTTCCTCTTCCATAAATTCTTTGATCTTATTCTCTTCCCAATTCTTGCCTAATAGGTAGGGAAGTCCAAATACTGAAAAAGCATGCAATGCCAGGCCAATACCCCAGAATAGCCAAACAATAAATGTTCCCAGATCAAAGAATGCTTCGTTAAATGATTCACCGTTTCCAATGTTTCGTGTGATCTTGAGGACAGTTATTCCAGTATTGACTATCAGGTATACGATAAGATGCCAATAAAATCCTCTTAATCTATCTACTTTGTTCATCGCCTTTAGATAAGCGCCTTCATAATTCTTGTTCCTCATGACTTTAGATTTAATCCCATTTCGACTTCTGCTGCTCTTCTTTCATGAATTGCTCGATCTTTCTTTGCTCCCAATTCCTGCCCAGTACACCGGTATCTACAAATAGCTTATAGGCATGGAAGATCAGGCCCAATCCCCAGAATACCAATGGGAACCAGAACCATTGAATGGTAAATGGTGTGAATTGATACCAAATAAAGATCAAAATTGGTATCACCACAAAATAGGATATTAGGCTGTAATAAAATTCCTTTAAATCCTCGACGTGTTTTCTAGCTCGGACGTAACTGTCGTCCATTTCTGCTCTTGATTTTGTTCTCATAACTGAAATTTGTTTTGTTAGCATTGGAATTGCCACGGCAAAACTGTCTGCTTTTTGATCGATTATTACTCTTCTATTAGTCAGCAACTTATAACGTTGCTCGATGTTATTTAAACCTACTCCGCTTCCTTTTTTCACAATTTGCTTGGGCTGAAGATTATTCTCTACAACAAGATGTCCGTTTAGCTCATAGATCTTGATATGCAGCGGATTTTTTGAGTTGACGGTATTATGCTTTACCGCGTTTTCAAGCAAAAGCTGCAGAGAAAGCGGTACAACTTTACTTTCAGGGTTCGAAGCCCGTTCGGGAATACTGAATACTATACTATCTTCAAACCGCATCTTCAACAGGCTCATATAGGTCTTTGCGAAATTCAATTCTTCATCTACCGTTACCAGGTTTTTATTCTTTTGCTCAAGTACATACCGATATACCTTGGACAATCCCGTCGTGAATTGCTGTGCACTCTGAGGATTCTCGTCAATAAGACTTGTCAGTACATTCAGGCTGTTGAAAAGGAAATGCGGATCCAGTTGATTCTTCAGCGCATCGAATTTTGCACTTGCTGTTCCGGCAATGACCTTTTGCTCCTTGATCTTTTTCTTTTGCGATTCGCGATAGAAATACAAAGCATGAAAGAAAAGGGATATGATCAATGTGATCAGGGTGGCGATCACATAGAAGAAGGACTTTTCACCCCATAGAAATACCATAAAGGACTCACCTCCGATAAGCATTTCCTCAAAGGCTCTGATTAAAGCTATTGTTATCAGGGAAATTACAACAGATCCTATGAATCCGTATAGAAAACGCGTACGGCCATAACGGTTCCATTTCGCCTTGGAATTAGAATATTCAAAGAAATAGGCATTGACCAAAGTCAATGGTACCGAATACATGAGATAATAACCAAAGCGTGTAAGTAAGATCTGATCAAAAACGAGTCCTTCCCCACCGATCATTCGAATGGCCTGGTCTATGACCATTAAAATGACAGCTATAACGATTCCTACTCCTATGGTTTTAAATAGATCTTTCATTGATTTAGATGATGTTTATTCATCAATATCTGAATTTTTTCAAACAATTTCTCCGGCTATGTGGCAGAGATCAAAATGGACGATCGAATTCATAGTACAAATGTCGGCGGTTGGGAATCACCAATGAAAAAAAGGTTGACGAAATGTCTGAATTTGATGATGATCTGTACTGGGGTGCTCACAAAATTGATTATTTTTATCCGAATCAAACAAGCATCTTCAAATGAGAAATTACGTCCTGTCCTTACTGATATTAGTGGGATTCACCAGTTGTAAAAACGAACAGGCCAGAAGGCCGGTTGAACAGTCTAAAGAAGATGTATTATCATCTTATTGGTTGGAGAAACAGGAGAACAGGAAGAATTATTTAAAGCTGGCTGGTTTATTGAAATTGGAGGATGGCGAACATGTCTTCGGAAATGGCAGCGGTTCCGATATCGATCTCAATCTCAAGGGTGATGCCTTTTCAATTGGACGCATCAAAAAATCCGGTGATAATATCAATTTTTCAGGGAATCCGGATATGAAAATCATGACTGTAACCGATTCTGTAATTACCGATTTACCCCTTTCACTCGATGATTATGGTAATTCCACAAAACTGGTTCACGACAACTTGAGCTGGCGCGTGATCACACGATCGGGATCAAATTATATACGGGTTTGGGACGAAAAAAATCCGATGTTGGAAAAATTCAAGGGTTTCGAACGCTATGCTTATAAGCCTGAGTTTAAACTGAAGGGCTTATTCACCTATTTCGATCAGGAGGTTGAGGAAGAGGTGCAGTCGCAGTTAGGAGTAGGCGCGAATACGAAATTTATTGGTAAAGTAAGCTTTTCAATTGAAGGAAAACCCTATGAGTTAGATGTGGGTCAAAACGGCTTTACCATGGTAAATGATCTCACATCTGGTGATAATACCTACGGTGGCGGCCGTTATATATATCTGGATCTTCCTGAAACCGACGGGGAAGTCGAGATCGATATGAACAGACTCTACAATCCGCCTTGTTCCTTTTCGGCATTTACTACTTGTTTGTATCCGCCCAGACAGAACCACCTGGCCGTTGAGATCGATGCGGGTGAGACCATAAAGCGCCTTTGATCTTCGCAGCTATAAAAAGAACTCCTGCCAGGCCTAAGCCCAACAGGAGTTATTAAAACTCATATCATAGATGAAATTATGTATGATCTATTGATCCAGAATCTGGAAATTGATCGGCAAGGCATAGGGTACTCTAACCGGGTTACCCCGTTGCTTACCGGGAATCATTTTAGGAAGTAACCTAACAATTCTTTCTGCTTCCTTTTCAAGCATTTTATCCGGACCCCTGGTTCGTATGCCAGCCACATCGCCATTTCTGTTAATTTCAAACAGCACAAATACCTTCCCTGAAATTCCCATATCCATGGCCGTTTCAGGATATCTGAAATGTTTTAGTAAATGTTCCTGGATCTTTGCCTGGAAGCATGCCTTCAATTCGGCATTTGAATTGCCCTTGCAACCCGGAAATATCGGAACATTTTCAACCACCGCAAATGGCACCGAAATATCTTCATCGAGTTCTTCCACTTCAACCTCATCAACTTCAATTATGTCCTCGATACCTTCTTCCTGATCGGTTTCTGAACTTTCAATAACCGTTTCCTCAATTTCTTCGATATCCTCCACAATAGTAATGACCTCTGGCGCAGCCTGAGGCGGCGGCGGAGGTGGTGGTGGGGTTTTGATCTGTTCTGTTACAGGAATATCTTCATCTAATTCTTCATCCAACTGTAAAATGTCAATAGTTGAATCTGCTACGTCATACGTTTTAAGTTCTAATGCACTGTATGTGAAAAAGAGCATCAAATTTAGGCCAATAGCGAAGTACAGACTGCTATTTCGGCCTACTTCTAGTTTCGGATTCTTCTTGGCTTCCATGATATAGAGTTTTAATACCTTGAAGTTAGCCACTATAAAAGGAGCAGCCAATGATTTTTGTCATGTTTTGCAGTCCAAAAAAAACCCAAATTGATAAACCGAAAAGAAATAAATTTTACTTCCGGAACGGCCTGATGATCAGCCTGGCAGCCTTGTCGAAATTGATATAGTTATAGGTCCAATTGAAGAAGACGATTACCCTATTTCGAAATCCAACTAAAGCCATTAAATGAATGAACATCCATACGAACCAGGCGAAGAATCCGGCAAACCGAACCCTTTTCAAATCTACCACAGCCTTATTCCTGCCTATGGTGGCCATGGACCCTTTGTCCTTGTAAACAAATGGCCTCATTGGCAGACCCCTGATCTGACGTAACAGATTCTTGCCCAACAGCTTTCCCTGTTGAATGGCCGGTTGGGCCACCTGCGGATGGCCATATGGATAATTAGGAGTTTCCATATAAGCAATGTCACCCAAAGCAAAAATATTCTCATATCCCTGAATGCCATTGAATCGATCCACTTTGAGCCTGTTCATCCTGACTATTGTTGATTCCGAATTCAGGCCCTGAACAAGATCACCTGTTACGCCTGCAGCCCAGATCATAGCCTCGGATTTTATGTTCTTTCCTGAACCGGTAGAAACCGTTTTTCCATCATAATGTTCTACAAAGGTGTTGCAACTGACCTCCACCCCCAATTGCTTGAGAAACAGTTCAGCCTTGATCGAAGCATGTGTGCTCATGGATGATAATAAACGGTCATTACCTTCAAGCAGGTGGATTCGCATATCCGAAATGTTCAGGTCAGGATAATCATGAGGCAATACATGGTTCTTTAACTCGGCCAATGCGCCGGCCAATTCCACACCGGTTGGTCCACCACCAACGATTACAAACGTGAGCAGGGCAAGGCGGTCTTCAGAAGTTGCAGCAATGGTGGCCTTTTCGAAATTCTGGAGAAACAAGCTCCTGATATTCAGAGCTTGAGGCACTTTCTTCATCGGCATACTATGTGTTTCGATGCTTTGGTTTCCGAAGAAATTTGTTTTGGTCCCGGTAGCAATGACCAGGAAATCATAATTCAGTTGACCGATGTCTGTGGTAATATAATTTTCATTGGTATTTATATGGCGTACCTCGGCCATACGAAAGATTGTATTGCGATGTTTCTTGATTATTTTCCGCAGGGGATACGCAATTGAATCGGGCTCTAGCCCCGCTGAGCTAACCTGATATAAAAGCGGTTGAAAAGTATGATAATTGTGCCTGTCGATCAGGACGATCTGAAACGGTTGGTTCCTTAAAGTTTTTGCTAAAGTTATGCCTGCAAAGCCACCTCCGACAATGACTATTCTCGGAAATTTGGAATCGGGAACATTCATGTATGATCGATGAATTTTAAGTGAAATAAAGATACTACTAAAAATTGCCTTAAATACTCAATTTTCCTTGTAAATTTCGGGCTGTAACGTTTTAGACATAGATACTACTAACAGGTATAGCTAACCAATAAAATTGAATAAAGAACTTGAACATAATTTTGTAGAGCTCCTGGAAAAGCATCAGAATATTGTACACAAGGTATGTAGACTGTACACCAATAACCAGGATGCTCACAATGACCTGTTTCAGGAGATAACCATCCAGTTGTGGAAGGCATATCCCAAGTTCAGGGGTGATGCCAAATTCAGTACCTGGATGTACCGGGTTGGCTTGAATACCGCCATTACCCTTTACAGAAAAAACAAAAGACGCGTAAATACTCAGGAATTTGATGCCGTACAATTTAAGTTCAAAGCTGAGGAATATGATGACACTGAAGAGCAACAATTAAAATTGTTGTATTCGGCTGTAAAGCAGTTGAACGATATTGAAAAAGCCCTTGTTTTCTTATACCTTGAAGATAAGAGTTACAGGGAGATTAGTGAAACAATGGGTATTAGTGAGGTGAATGCTAGGGTGAAGATGAACAGGATCAAGACCAAACTTAAAACCATTTTAAATCCGTAGCACATATGGATGAATTAGAATTATTGAAAAAGGATTGGAAACGGCAAGAAGACAAATTGCCTCGATTGACCTACGATGAGATCTATAAGATGGTCTTAAAGAAATCGTCTTCAATTGTCAAATGGATTTTCATTATCAGTCTGCTTGAGTTCGCCTTCTGGACATTGATTTCATTTGTGTTTAAAGATTCTGATGCCATTCAGCGCTTCGAGGGTTACAATGCCCAAAATATCATGATCCCACTTTCTATAGTTGGTTATATCATTTTAGTTTACTTCTTCTACCTCTTTTTCCGAAATTATAAGACCATTTCAGCTACAGACAATGCCAAGACCCTAATGGAAAACATCCTGCGAACGCGCCGTACCGTTAAACAATATGTAGCTTTTAATCTGCTGTACTTATTTATCAGCACCTTTGTGGCTGTAGGAATCTTGTTCAAAAAGGATGAAAAATTTGTCGGTATTATCGAAGAAGCCGCAGCGAATGGCGAATTGTTTAAATTCTATGCCACTTTTATTTTAGCCACACTACTTGCCCTGGGAATCGCCATAATCATTATTTTGATCTTCTATTATCTCATCTACGGGCTGTTGCTCAAACGGCTTAACAGGAATTACAGGGAATTGAAGAAGTTTGAAACCTGATACGTTAGAATTACCATTCGCGTTTTTTGTTCAACTCTTCCCGTGCTATTAGTTCTTTTTCCGGGATTACCTTCAGAAAAGAGGGATGCTGCTCGATAGCAAATTCTAATTTCTCAACTATTCTTTCGATGCTTTCATTCTCATAGTCTATTTCCATTGGAGGTTTGATCTCCATGGTTTGCAGGATATTTTTCTTTTTCACCATAAGACCCTTTTTGTCAAACGCCCTTCTGAATCCATCGATTACTACCGGGATGACTATGGGTTTGTATTGCTTGATGATATGTGCAGTGCCTTTTCGAATTGGTTTGAAAGGCGTTGTTGTACCCTGCGGAAAGGTGATGACCCAACCGTCATCTAAGGCCTTTTTGATATTCGATATGTCGCTCATCTTAACCTGGCGATTAACATCTTGTCCTGCTGCCCGCCAGGTCCGTTCAATGCTGATGGATCCGGCATAAGTCATGATCTTTGGAAGAAGACCAGATTTCATGGTCTCTTTGGCTGCCACATAATAGATATTCAGCTTTGGTCGCCATAGATAACCAATATTCTTTATAGAATCAACCCGGCCATGCAGACTTGCGTTGAACACGTGATACATGGCAACAACGTCTGCGAAATATGTTTGATGGTTTGCGATGAAAAGGACATTGGTTTCAGGAAGTTGGGTGATGATCTCAGAGCCTTCGATCCTCAATTCATTAAATCCCCTATATCGCCTGTGGGTCATAGCACCGGCAATACGTATCAGCCATTTCTTTAGGAACAAATAATGCCCGAAAGGATTTCTTTTGAATATCCCCATTTAAAGTAGTTATTAGCTAGTTAGTTCTTGCAAATGTAAGAAATCAAAGTACTTATAATACTTGTTTTAACAAGTCTTTGACCTCACTAAGGACCATGGCTGTTGCACCCCAAACCACATGACCATTCAAATGAAAGGCCGGTACTTCTAACTCAACGTTGTATGAAGTGGATACCGATTGTGATATAACCAGCTTATCATCCAGGAGGTGATCCAGTCTGACCTCTACGATTTCCTCAACCTCTTCATCCTGCATTCTGAATGCAGGAGTAGATCTGCTGATACCGATAAAGGGCATAACATAATAGTTGCTCGGTGGAATATATACCCCGGTCAGGGCTTTGAATATCTCAATGGCATCAATCTGAACGCCGACCTCCTCATAAGTCTCACGTTTTGCCGTCATTTCAAGATCGATATCCAATTCCTCGATCTTCCCGCCGGGAAATCCAATTTGTGCACTGTGTACACCCCTGTAGGTTTTCCTGAGGATCAAAACAATTCGGGTTTGCTGATCAAAGTCCGGGTAAAAAAGGGCCATCACACCCGCTTGCTTTGCAAATGGGATTTTGGCCTTATTGCGCTCGATAAGGCGTTCCCGGAACGGAGGCGACATTTTGAATTGAGATGCCTCTGCCGGAAGCGGGATATTTTTTATTTTTGGAATCGATTCCAAAAAATATGCGAATTCCATTTATTAAATGCGCCGTTTTGAGTGTTTTCCTGTTGTTAAACTGTGAAGATAAAAAAACTGAACCTAAAACCGAAGCAACTCCAACTCCGGTTCAGGAGGAGATTGAAACGCCAACGACAAAGGTTGAAGAAGTAGACACCACATCGGATTCCGAACCAGAATTTCCAATTCTTACTGAAAAGAATGCCATGGATTTCTTCCTGGAATATGAAAAGGAAAACAAGGAGAATAAGGTAAGACTGACTACAGACTTCGGTGAGATCGATATTTTGCTCTATCCAAAAACCAAGTTCCACCGAGCCAATTTCATCTACCTGACTAAACGAAACTATTTTGATGACACTCAGTTTTACAGGGTTATTAACAACTTTATGATTCAGGCCGGCAATACAGACGATCCAAAGGTGAAACGTAAAAGACGAGAAATCGGTAAATATCTTTTACCACGGGATACCAAGCGTGGGTACCGGCATCATCGGGGGACGATTTCAATGCCGAGTAGCGATATCGATAATCCACATAAACTGGCCTCTCCTTATGAATTCTTTATCGTTCAAAATCCAAGAGGCGAATACCGCCTGGACAAGGACTATACCATTTTTGGTAAAGTTATCAGGGGGATGGATGTGATAGACAGGATTGCCCGCGTTGAAACGGATAAGGCCAATTGGCCTTTGCAGAATATTTATATACAGAAAGCAGAGATCATCGAGTAATAAATTAAGGATTTAACAATTGTTCATTTAGATTTTTAATACCTTGTATTCCTTGATTCTTCAATCCAAAATAAAATCAATTAAAATGAGATCAATATTATTTAACAGGCGTTCAATCGTGTTGTGTTTGAGCCTGACTATGATCCTTGCGTCCTGCAAAAAGGACCAGGAAAATCCAAATTCTGACGAAACCATGGTTGACAATGTACTAATGCAAGATTGGACGGGCCCCTATGGCGGTGTACCTGCCTTTGATAAGATGGATGTAGCCGATGTGAAAGAAGCGGTTGAAAAAGGTATGGAGTTGAGCTTGGCCGATATAGATGCAATCGCAAATAACGAGGACCCTCCTACTTTTGAAAACACCATTGAGGAAATGGAACGCTCAGGAGAGGTTCTTGACCGTGTATTCTCATACTACGGTATTTTGAGTTCGAATATGTCCTCACCCGAATTCAGGGAAATACAATCTGAACTCGCACCGAAATTGTCGGAGTACGGTTCCAAGATCACTCAAAATGAAAAGTTATTCCAGCGTATAAAAGCGGTATATGAGGCCGCTCAGGGAAATCCGCTTGAAGACGACCAACAACGTGTTGTTGACCTGACGTACAAAGGATTTGCGATGAATGGTGCCGATCTGGACGAAGAAAAGAAAAAGCGATATGCCGAGATTAATAAGGAACTATCCACGCTTTATACGAATTTCTCGAATAACGTGCTTCATGATGAAGAGGGTTATATCACCTACCTCACCGAAGACCAACTGGGCGGATTGTCTGAGAGCTACATCAATTCAGCAGCTCAGATCGCGAAGAACAATGGTGAAGAAGGCAAATACGCAGTGACAAATACGCGCTCTTCAATGGATCCTTTTCTCACCTACTCAACAGAACGAGATTTGAGAAAGCAGGTATGGACCAATTATTACTCTCGTGGTGACAACGGAGATGAATACGATAACAATGCCATTATTGAGCAGGTCTTAAAATTAAGGCGTGAGCGCGTTGAGTTACTCGGGCATAAGAATTATGCGGAATGGCGACTCCAGGATAGAATGGCAAAAAATCCTGAAAATGCAATGAAATTGATGGAAGCTGTATGGCCTGCTGCAATTGCGCGGGTTTCTGAAGAAGTGGCAGATATGCAAAAAGTTGCAGATGAGGCCGGAGATAATATAACTATCGAACCCTGGGACTATAGATTTTATGCAGAAAAAGTACGCCAGGCCAAATACGATCTGGACTCCGACGAGGTGAAGCAGTACCTGCAACTCGATAAGTTGACCGACGCTATGTTCTACGTAGCAGGACGTCTTTTCAATTACAAATTCGATCCTGTTCCCGAAGGCAGTGTTCCGGTTTTTCATGAAGACGTGGGTGTCTGGGAAGTGACCGATAAAGATTCGGGTGAGCATATCGGTCTATGGTATCTCGATCCTTATGCACGACCCGGGAAGCGATCAGGCGCCTGGGCCACGACATACAGAAGCCATACCACATTCGATGGCAAGGAAACCGTGCTGGCCTCCAATAATTCGAACTTCGTAAAACCTGCTCCTGGTGAAGCGGTATTGGTTTCCTGGGATGATGCCACTACATTCTTCCACGAGTTCGGA
>CAJIBQ010000237.1_pt1 | contig 11201 bp, 8 predicted proteins | sample 9199391 | NCBI WGS metagenome assembly CAJIBQ01 (sample SAMEA7708309, study PRJEB35096) | sediment metagenome | biome: marine neritic benthic zone biome [ENVO:01000025]; feature: sediment [ENVO:00002007]; material: shallow marine sediment [ENVO:03000034] sea grass bed [ENVO_01000059] ... | reverse complement strand
TTATTAAAAATTTGGAGACCCGTACCGCTTTCCAATGCAAGGAGGGATTTTTTAAAGCGGTGAAATACGATCATTTTGTTTGACTGTGGTTTGATTTTCATCATGAATTGATAACCCTGAAGAGAAAGGATCAAAATTGCGGTAAAGATGAGTTTTCGCATACGTATACCGCTTAGCATTAAGAGCAATAGAGAGATCAATAAATAAAAGAATAACAGGTCAAGTTCATCAAAAGTAACATCCTTTAGAACAAACGCTTCAACATCTGAAACCCATCCTACCACGGCATTCATATAGGCGATAAATTTTGTATATATAAAGATCAAAAACTCTGGTAAGATTTTGATCACAGCTAGTGCAATAATCAATAATCCAAAAGAAAGGATCAAAGCGAGCAGAGGCAAGATCAAGATGTTTGAGATCAGAAAAAGTCCGGGAAGCTGATGAAAATAATAGAGACTAATAGGAAGTACTCCAATTTGAGCAGCCAGGGAGACGGCGATCAGGTTCCAAAGGTACCTGGCAATTTCATATTTAGGCTTTATGACAGATCGGATCATAGGCATAATGACCAATATGGAAAGAACTGCAGCGTAACTCATCTGGAAGCCTACTTCAAAAACAAAATTAGGATTGACGCATAGGATAAGGATCATTGAACTGGCCAGAATATTGAAGGAATTGGTCATTCGTTTGAGGTTCAATGAAATGGCAAAAAAACTGAACATACAGGCAGCTCTTACTACTGAAGGCGTAAGGCCCGTGATAAATGCGAAAAGCCAGAGACAAAACAACAAGATGAATATCTTGATCAACCAACCATGTCTCAAGAGATCAATTGGCTTTAATAAGAATTGGATCAACCACATGATGATCCCCACATGTAAGCCAGATACAGCAAGGATATGAACCGCTCCGGCGTCGATATAGTCCTGGTATAATTCCTCCGAAAGCATAGCGCGTTCTCCCAGTAATAATGCACTGGTGACAGCTAGAATGTCCTTATCAAATTGGTAATGGTCAAGAGCAGCAAGAATGTCCGACTTGATTCGATTTGCAAAACCGATCAAGCTTGATCGTTGAAAGGGCAGCTGCATAACATGATCAGGGTCTAAAAAGATTTGATAATAAATGCGCTTGTTTGCCATGTATTTGGCATAGTTGAATTGATAAGGATTCATCGGCTTGTTAAGTGGCCGAGGTTTCCCCCATACCACGAGCATGTCATCCGGTTGTATCACTATTTCAGAATCTTTGGGATTTAGGACCAGTATTCTGCCCTTAGTAGCCTTCTCGTTCAATTTGATCACTTCTGCAATGAATTTCGAATTAAAGGCATCTGCCTTTAGGGATTTTCCGATTTGAAGACGGAGTTCAACCCAATCCTTTTTAGGATCTAATGTCGAACCGAAATGAACTTGCGGATCCTGAAAGTTGTAAGAATTGGCCAGAAGATAACCACATGTCACTATGGATAAATGTGTTATCACATCTCGAATGGCCCAAATTCTAAAAGTTGATTTCAAGATTAAGCCCAGTACGACCTGGAGGACAAGCAGACCCATTAAAATGAGGCAAGTGAATGGGATGCTTATGCTGCAATACCTGTGAATAACGATCCCTACTACCAGCCCCAAGGCGATTTTAACAGCTGGAAATTTGAAGGATTCGAAAAATAGCATAGAGAAAATATTCTATGCTCTAATATAGTAAATATTCTATAAAATGCGTCGGGCTTCTACAAAAGCTTTTTGCCAGTAGGTCTCATCAAGCTTTGAAGTTATGACCCCCTTGCTGGTTGTGGAATGAATAAATTCGATTTGTTTTCCTTTAACATCGACTACCAATCCTACATGGTTGACAGCTCTTCTTTTTTTTCCCGTTTTGAAGAATAGAAGATCGCCTTTCTGGACCTGGTTGAGTTGGATGGCATTCCCTTCTTTTGCCATATCCCTTGAGATACGCGGTAAACTGATCTGCTCCGATTTGAAGGCGGTGAAAACCAAACCGGAGCAATCCATGCCAGACCGGGTCGTGCCTCCATATTTGTAGCGCACCCCATCATACTGCATGGCGTTTCCGATAATCCTGATAGCAACCGAATTCTCGACCTTTGCAGGATCTTCAGACCTGGTCTCAATTGTTTTCGTACTTTTTTTGGTAATGATCTTCGGTCGTTGGGTTGATTTACATCCAACCAACAGCAGAACTAGGATCAGGGCAACAACCGATTTGTACATATAAGGGCTTTGGTACGGAACTAATTTAAGGAATTAAAAATTAAATTGGCCACCTTATCGCTGGCTCCACGGCCACCGAGCATTTTTTCGAGATCGTAATAATTCAGGAAGAACTTGGTACGCTCATAATCATCTAAGATGAGCTCAAGCTCTTGCCGGACCCGTTTGGTAGTGAATTCATTCTGTATCAACTCGGTCACAACGGCTTTGTCCATGATCAAATTGACCAGGGAAATATATTCAATATTCTTAACCAATCGCTTTCCGATCTGGTAAGACAACCAGCTGCCCTTATAGCATACTACCTGCGGTATTTTAAATAATGCGGTTTCCAGTGTGGCCGTGCCGGATGTTACCAGGGCTGCGCTCGCAACACTAAGCAGATCATAAGTAGTATCCATAACCAGGTGCACTTCGCTATTTTCAATGAAAGGCAGGTAAAGTTTGTCAGGTTGGGAAGGCGCGCCGGCGATCACAAACTGGTAATCCGGGAAATCCGGAGTGACGGATAACATAATACTCAACATTATGCGAATCTCTTGCTTTCGGCTACCGGGCAACAAGGCAATGATGGGTTTTTCACTCAATTCATGCTCGGCCCTGAACTGGTATTCATCTACCGGGTCTCTTTTCCAAATGGCGTCGATCAGCGGATGCCCAACAAATTCCACAGCATAATTGTGCTTGTCCTCGTAAAAGGACTTTTCAAAAGGTAGGATCACATACATCTTATCGATATCCCGTTTTATGGATTTGATCCTGCTTTCTTTCCAGGCCCAGAGTTGTGGTGAAATATAATAACGGGTTGGATAGCCTTTCTTTTTAGCCCATTTGGCGATACGCATATTAAAGCCGGGATAATCAATAAAAATTATGCAGTCCGGGTCAAATGATTCAATATCATTCTTACATAGTGAAAGGTTCTTCATTATGGTTCCGAGATTGGCTATGACTTCAGCAAAGCCCATAAAGGCGAGATCACGGTAATGTTTAACCAGCTCTCCGCCGGCTCGTTGCATAAGATCACCACCCCAAACTCTGAATTGAGCATTGATGTCGATTTTCTCCAATGCTTTAATCAGGTTGGACCCATGAAGATCTCCTGAAGCCTCACCGGCTATGATATAATATTTCACTTTAAAGTTTGATTAAGAAGGTCAGCAGTGCAACCAAAATTGTGGCCAATAAAACGCCTCTGGCCTTGTAATCCTGTTTCTTCTTAATAAATATAAAAAAGACCACCAAATTGAGAACAGCTCCAAGACTGATCAATTTACCCAGGAAGCCTTCGTTCTGTGCTGCTCGCAATACATCATCGAATCGATCGCCACCGCCCAGTAAAACAGTAGCCAGGTATAAACCAAGTGCATTGGCTAAAAGGCCTACGACGAAACCTGTCAGAACTTTTCGTTTAATCATCCAGATCCCAGGAATTAAGTTGTTGGATGCAATGATGAGCGGTCATGTCGAATTGCACCGGGACCATGGCAACATAGTCATTTTTTAGTGCCCATTCGTCTGTGTCCTCCCCTTTGTCTAAATTAACAAATTTTCCCGACAGCCAATAATACTCTTGTCCATGGGGGTTTTTCCTTTTATCGAATTCCTCTTCCCAATTACCACTGGCTTGTCGGCAAACGCGAATACCTTTGATAGATTCGGTTCTGGGAAAGTTTACATTCAGAACCACACCTTTGGGCAAGCCATATTTCAGTACATTCTTAGCGATTTTCGAAACATATTGTTCAACTGGGCTGAAATCGGCTTCCCAGCTATAATCGCATAATGAAAAACCTATTGCCGGGATACCTTCTATTCCAGCCTCAACAGCTGCGCTCATAGTACCAGAATAGATCACATTTATCGAAGAATTTGAACCGTGATTGATCCCGGAGACGCATAGGTCGGGTGTTCGGTCAAGGATTTCATGCTTGGCCAGCTTTACACAATCTGCCGGGGTTCCTGATGTGCTGTATTCGATCTGTGGACCGTTATCGATATGTTCCTGCTTGACGAATAAAGTTGAATTAACGGTAATGGCATGTCCCATACCACTTTGTGGGTTATCCGGGGCAACAACAATCACTTCACCTATTGCATTCATAAGCCGAATCAGGGTACGAATTCCCGGGGCTGTAATGCCATCGTCATTGGTTACAAGAATAAGCGGTTTATCGTTCATTTACCGGTGTTTTCGCCCACAAAAGTAAGTAAATTCAACATTAAAAAGTGATTTTCTGCCGTTTAACAAAAAATTAGTACCATTCCTTTATTTTGGCATCATTTTTTCTTTAATTTAGATAAATTTTGGCTTTATAACTTACTAAGAACTTAATGATGAGAAGGAATTTTAATATTTTATTGCTCACCCTGCTTTTTGCGTTCGCAAGTTGCAGTTTCACCACAAAAAAATTCGACAATTCCGATAAAGATAAGCTCCTTGTTCAATTGATAACTTATGTTTTGGAACAAGGGCATTTTGATCCGAAGAATATGGACGATACATTCTCTGAAGGGGTGTTTTACGACTACCTCGAACAGTTGGACCCGTTCAGGAGATATTTCTTCGCATCAGATATCAAAGAATTCGAAAAATACAAGTACGAGATCGATGATCAATTGATGAATTACGATCTGACTTTCTTCAATATTACACATGAGCGACTGCTTCAGCGAATTGAAGAATCCAAGGTGATCTATAAGGAGGTCTTGGCTGGTCCATTCAACTATTCGGTGGATGAATCCTTTAGCACGGACTATGAGAATTCGGGTTATGTAAAGAACAGGAAACAGCTTAAAGAACGATGGAGGAAGCAACTCAAATTTTCGAGCATTGCCAACTACCACGACCTTCAGGAAGAACAGAAATTGGATAAGGAGAACCTGAGTAAAATGAGTTCCGCTGAACGTGAAAAGGCTTTGAATCCTGATTCCGGTTCCATTGTTTTAAAAACAAATACCGAGATCGAAGAGGAAGCACGAGAAGCTACCATGAGATCCCTGGATGAATTATACGACTTTATCGACGACAGGCAACGGAAGGATTGGTTCTCTGTTTATATCAACGCCGTTGTAGAAGAATTCGATCCGCATACATTCTATTTTGCTCCTGAGGACAAGGACCGCTTTGATGTGGCCATGTCTGGAAATTATCGAGGCATTGGAGCACGTCTTCAGAAGCGCATGGACAATATTTATGTGAACGAGATCATTTCGGGTGGACCGGCTTGGAGACAGAACGAATTGGAAGTTGGTGATCAGATCCTGAAGGTTAGACAGGAAGATGAAGATGAAGCGGTGAATATCGTTGGTATGCGACTTGACGATGCCGTTAAGTTGATAAAAGGACCTGAAGGCACCAATGTAATTCTGACCCTGAAAAAGGTTGACGGCACCGTTGAAGAACTGGAAATAATGCGTGATGTAGTAGAGTTGGAAGAGACCTATGCGAAATCTGCTACAGTAATAAAAGACGATAAGAAATACGGTGTGATTAACCTGCCGAAATTTTATGTGGACTTTGAAGATTATAACAAACGTAATGCAGCAAGTGATATCCGTTTGGAAATAGAGCGATTAAAGAAACAAGGCATGGAAGGTCTTGTTCTCGACCTGAGGAATAATGGTGGAGGATCGCTGAAAACGGTTGTTGATATGGCTGGCCTCTTCATCAAAGAAGGCCCGGTTGTGCAGGTTCGAACAACGGGAGAGCCTAAAGAAGTCCTTCGCGACCGTGATCGTTCTATCGTTTGGGACGGGCCACTCGTAATTCTGGTAAATGAATTGTCGGCTTCCGCCTCTGAGATACTGGCTGCAGCCATGCAGGATTATAAACGTGCCATTGTAATTGGAAGTACCCAGACTTATGGTAAAGGCACTGTGCAAAACGTACTTGACCTGAACCGTATGGTGAGGAACAATACCAGTGGTGATATGGGAGCTTTGAAGTTCACAACTCAAAAATTTTACCGAATAAATGGTGGATCTACTCAACTTGAAGGCGTTAAGAGCGATGTAGTGGTTCCAGATCGTTATAGCTATATTGACATGGGTGAAAAGGACCAGGAAAATCCATTACCATGGGACCAGATCGAAGCTGTTAATTATGATCTTTGGACAAATTATTTTGACTATGATTCAACCATTAAGAATAGCAAAGCTAGAATGGATACCAGCGAACAGCTTCAGCTGATTGACGAAAACGCGAAATGGATCAGAACCATCCGTGACAATAATGACTTTTCATTGAATTATAATAACTACAAAATGCGTTTGGACCTCAACGAAGAGGAAGCCAAGCGATTTGATAAGATATCTGAATACACTACCAATCTTACTTTCGAGTCTTTACCCTATGAGGTTGCTCTTATGGAAGCCGATGAGGTCTTAAAGGAGAAACGTGTGCGCTGGCATGAAAACCTGGGCAAGGATGTATATATTGAAGAAGCATTAAATGTATTGAATGACTTGAAGATGACCTATGGCATTAAAACAAAAGTAGCCTCGGTCAAGGAATAACATACATGTCAAAAACCACGAATTCATTAACTGGTTTAGCGCTCCGAAAGTTCAAAAAGAGCTTTTGGGGCGTTTTTAGTTTTGGGTTCATTATACTGGTTGGGCTCATTTCTATTTTCGCTTACACCTTTGCGCCGGATGATTCGCAGTATGCCAACCAGATGCACTTGTCCATACATTCCAAAAAACCGGGTTTTGAGGTTTTGATGTTAACCATCCCTAATCCTAGTCCCAACCAACAAAGCAGTTTTAACCGTTTCTTTTTCGGGAACCAAAACGGGGATAATGAAATTCCAATTTCGGATTTTAAAGTTGAAGGTGACTTGTTGCATTATACCGAGTATGCTTCAGACGGCTTAACCGGCCTTACAAAGTCAATGGCACTGACTGCCTTTCCCGATTCAAATCCAGTACCTTATTTAGACAATAAAAAATTCATATTTGGAACAGATAAATATGGCCGGGACTTGCTCAGCCGGATTCTTGTTGGCGCGAGGATTTCATTCTTTATCGGCTTTGTTGCCGTATTCATCTCCCTGGTTATCGGTATTTTAATGGGCAGTATAGGTGGCTATTTTGGAGGTCGGGTAGATGCAATGATCATGTGGATCATCAATGAAACCTGGTCCATTCCTACCTTATTGTTGGTGATTGCCATTACCCTGGCTCTAGGTAAGGGATTCTGGCAGGTCTTCATCGCCGTTGGTTTGACCATGTGGGTTGAGGTGGCACGTGTGGTGCGCGGACAGATCATCAGTGCCAAAGAACAGCAATATGTTACGGCAGCGAGAGCTTTAGGGTTTAGTGATGCGCGAATTATATTTAAGCATATTCTGCCCAATATTATGGCCCCGGTAATCGTGATCTCTGCTGCGAATTTTGCCGCAGCCATCCTGATTGAAAGCGGATTGAGTTTTTTGGGTATTGGTGCACAACCACCCATGGCCAGTTGGGGAGCTATGATCAAAGACCATTACAATTATATCATTTTAGGCAAGCCCTATTTGGCTATTATACCAGGCCTTTGTATCATGAGCCTGGTGATGGCCTTTATGATGATGGGGAATAGTTTACGGGATGCACTTGATGTAAGAACTTAGTGAATGAATAAACGTTATTTCATATATACCGTATTATCGATCTTGATCCTTTTAGCGGTTGTTTGGCTCAAGGGTTATTTAGACTATGAAGAAGCACAGTCTGTTTATGAAGAAGCTGAGATCGAAAAGGTAGATACCAATACGTTCTTCCTCCCAACCAGCACTACTGGCCAGGTCATTCACCACGATGGCTATTCCCTGTCCTATCATGAAGATTTTGAACAAGCAGAATGGGTGGCTTATGAGTTGAAACCATCCCATTTAATAAAAACAAATTTTAAGCGGCCATACTTTGAAATTGATGAAGCTGTTAGAACGGGTGCCGCACATTGGAAGAACTATAAAGGATCAGGATATACAAGAGGTCATTTATGCCCGGCAGCAGATCGCAAATACAGCAAGGCCGCTCACGATGAAACCTTCCTTACCAGCAATATCAGTCCACAGACCTATGAATTCAATTCCGGGGTATGGAACAGGCTCGAACAAAAAGTGCGGTATTGGGCAAACAGAAATGATGGCGTTTTTGTAGTAACCGGAGGCGTTCTTGAGGACGGTCTCAAAGGAATAGGGGAAGAGCAAGTGGCAATACCTGAACGTTTTTATAAGGTGATTCTGGATTATAATAACGGAAAGCCTAAAATGCTAGCTTTCCTGATGGAGCACAAAGATTCCAAGAAACCGCTTTACGAATTCGTGGTCTCTACCGATGCCCTTGAAGAACTTACCGGCATCGATTTCTTTCCCCAATTGGATGACGCCATTGAAAACCTACTTGAGGCAGCTGCCAATTATAAGAACTGGAGCTTTTAGCCATAAAAAAACGACCCCTTAAGGTCGTTTTATATGCGGTTTTACCTGGTTGACCCTGGCGGGTAAGTAGCCATAATTTTGTCTACAAACTCTTTAATACGTTCTTCCTTCTTCTCCCGGTTCAGGGTTAAGTATCCTCTGCCTACACCTTGCCAGACTAATTCCTTTTTCTCGGCATCGATCAGGTCGATATAAAGCATGCCCTCAGTTGAGGTAGTGACCGTTGGGCCATATCCTCCCCAGAAACCACCCCAATAATAAGGTTGCCAGCCCCATCCATAGCCATAGGGGCCGTTGTATACGTTCACCTTCTCTCTGGACTTGGTAAAGATGCTGACAAGAAGATCCGGGTTTTCAGACTTGGTAAATCCCTTACCAAGCATCTGTGATTCAATTGCCCGGAGTATTCGTTTTTTATCGAGATCGCTTATCTCTGCTTTGTCGATTCCGGTCTTATAGAATGCGAAAGATTGATAAGCAGAAAAATTCACATCCTTATCGTAGTCAGAAACGACCTTTACAGAACTGCAAGAACTGATCAAGATCGCAACCAAAATGACTGGAACGGTTTTAAATAGCTTTTTCATTGCGTTTTATTTTTATGGTTATAACGAGTTTAGAATATTGTCATCAACTTGATGCGGAAGGGTTACCTTTAAATCCGGTTCAGCTTCCATGGCACGCTTAATGGAAAAAATGGCCGGTTCATTCCGGGCCCAACTTCTTCTGGCAATGCCATTATTGACATCCCAAAACAACATGGCTTTAAGACGTCTTTCTGCTTCCTTAGTACCATCAAGAACCATACCAAATCCACCATTTATAACCTCTCCCCAGCCAACACCTCCGCCGTTATGAATACTGACCCAGCTTGCACCTCTAAAACTATCTCCGATCACATTATGGATGGCCATATCGGCTGTAAAACTGGAACCGTCATAGATATTACTAGTCTCGCGAAAAGGGGAGTCTGTTCCCGAAACATCATGATGATCGCGGCCCAAAACTACAGGCCCTATACGTCCATCTGAAATGGCCTGGTTGAAGGCTTGGGCGATCTTTATACGCCCTTCTGCATGGGCATAAAGGATCCGCGCCTGTGAACCTACTACCAATTCGTTTTCCTGAGCTCCCTTGATCCAATCGATATTATCCTGCATTTGCAACTGAATCTCATCTGGGGAGTCAGCCTTGATCTCGGTCATAACTTGAGAAGCGATCTGGTCGGTTATTTCGAGCTCTTCTTTCTTACCGGTAGTACACACCCATCTGAATGGCCCGAAGCCAAAATCAAAACACATTGGCCCCATGATGTCCTGTACATAGCTTGGATATTTAAAATCCACACCATTTTCTGCCATGACATCAGCTCCGGCTCTAGATGCCTCTAAAAGAAAGGCGTTGCCATAATCGAAGAAATAAGTGCCCCTTTCAGCATGTTTATTTATTGCGGTCGCCTGGCGTCGTAAACTCTCCTGAACTTTTGCTTTAAATGAATCCGGATCTTGGGCCATCATCTCATTGGATTCATCCAAGCTCAAGCCTACAGGATAATACCCTCCGGCCCATGGATTGTGCAATGAGGTCTGATCACTTCCAAGTTCGACAAACAACTCCTGCTCATAAAAGCGTTCCCATAGATCCACAACGTTTCCCTGGTAGGCCAGTGAAACCACCTCCTTATTTGCCTTTGCATTTTTAACCCTTTCGATTAATCGATCCAGGTTGTCAAATACTTCGTCTACCCAACCCTGCTTATGTCGTTTTTCAACGGCTTTAGGGTTCACTTCGGCGCAAAGTGTGATGCAGCCTGCTATATTCCCTGCTTTGGGTTGGGCACCACTCATGCCACCAAGCCCGGAGGTTACGAACAAATGACCAGCAGGTGATTTGTTAATCTTCCTGAAAGCATTCAGTATCGTAATGTTCGTTCCGTGTACTATACCTTGTGGCCCGATATACATATAGCTGCCAGCGGTCATCTGGCCATATTGGGTAACGCCTAATGCGTTGTACTTCTCCCAGTCGTCCTGGCTCGAATAATTCGGGATCATCATACCATTGGTCACTACTACCTGCGGGGCCTCTTTATTTGAAGGAAATACACCTAAAGGATGACCGGAGTACATTACAAGTGTCTGCTCATCCGATATATTGGCCAGGTATTGCATGGTGAGTAAATATTGCGCCCAGTTTTGAAAAACAGCACCATTCCCACCATAGGTGATCAGCTCATGGGGATGCTGGGCAACCTCGGGATCCAGGTTGTTCTGTATCATGAGCATAATGGCAGCCGCCTGGGTACTTTTTGCAGGGTATGCCGCGATTGGTCTCGCATGCATATCGTAATCCGGTCTGAACCTATACATGTAGATCCGGCCGTAGGTTTTAAGCTCAAGCATGAATTCCTTTGCCAGGACATCATGATGCTCAGGTTTAAAATACCGGAGTGCGTTTTTAACCGCTAATAATTTTTCGTCCTTGCTGAGAATATCCTTTCGTTTTGGGGCATGATTTGCAGAAGGATCAT
>CAJIBQ010000225.1_pt1 | contig 11282 bp, 11 predicted proteins | sample 9199391 | NCBI WGS metagenome assembly CAJIBQ01 (sample SAMEA7708309, study PRJEB35096) | sediment metagenome | biome: marine neritic benthic zone biome [ENVO:01000025]; feature: sediment [ENVO:00002007]; material: shallow marine sediment [ENVO:03000034] sea grass bed [ENVO_01000059] ... | reverse complement strand
CTGAAATTTATAGGTTATCATATAGATTGAAGATCAATTGGGAAGTTACCATAATTACCCGATTAACCTTTGGGGTCCACTCCTGCACCATCCTTGTAGACAAGGATGGTGCTGGAGTTGATCCATCACGTGCATCTGTAGACAAGGATGGTGCTGGAGTTGATCCATCACGAGCATCTGTAGACAAAGATGGTGCTGGAGTTGATCCGTCACGTGCATCTGTAGACAAAGATGGTGCTGGAGTTGATCCGTCACGTGCATCTGTAGACAAGGATGGTGCAGGAGTGGACCCTAAAGGTTAATCGGGTAATTATGGTAACTTCCCAATTGATCTTCAATCTATATGATAACCTATAAATTTCAGTAGTCAGAAAAGCAATTCCATTTCTGATACCTAGTAAAGCATTTACCCTACAAAAAAATCCGATTCAATTTGAATCGGATTTTTTGTGTTATTCAAGCCTTATTCTTTATTTGACTTTGTCAACGATCGCTTTAAATGCTTCCGGATTGTTCATCGCCAGATCGGCAAGAACCTTTCTGTTAAGTTCGATGTTATTGGCTTTAAGCATGCCCATAAATTTCGAATAAGACAAACCGTGCTGCCTGGCACCTGCATTTATTCTTGTGATCCACAAGGAGCGGAAATTCCGTTTCTTGGTTCGACGGTCGCGATACGAATAAAGCATTGCTTTTTCAACCGCGTTCTTGGCTACTGTCCAAACGTTCTTTCTTCGTCCGAAGTAACCTTTGGCTTGTTTGATGATTTTTTTTCTGCGAGCGCGTTTGGCTACAGAATTTACTGATCTTGGCATAATTTCAATTTTTTTGTAGCAGGCGGATCCTTAGATCACTTTTTCGAGCCTGACTCCAGGGTTTATAAATCAATTAACCGGCAATTACTTAAGACGTAATTGCTGCTTTATATTGTCGGCATCGCTCTTATCCACAAGGGTACTGTGCGTCAACGCCAACTTGCGCTTTTTCGTTTTTTTTGTTAGAATATGACTCTTAAAAGCTTGTTTCGGTTTTATTTTTCCAGTACCTGTAAGCTTGAAACGCTTCTTGGCACTAGATTTTGTTTTCTGTTTAGGCATGTCTGTCTTTTTTACCTCTTTATTTCTGGACCCTTACTATTGCAAAGGATTTTTATTTCTTGATCGGGGCGACGAACATGATCATTCGCTTGCCTTCCAATTTTGGCATTTGTTCAACCTTGCCAACTTCAGCCAGGTCCTGAGCCAATCTTAAGAGTAATATCTCACCCTTATCTTTATAAATTATCGAGCGTCCTTTAAAGAAAACGAATGCTTTCAATTTGGCCCCGTCTCGAAGAAACTTTTCAGCATGTTTCTTCTTGAATTCATAATCATGATCATCTGTATTCGGACCAAACCTAATCTCTTTGATCACCACTTTACTAGCCTTAGCCTTCAACACCTTCTCACGCTTCTTCTGCTCGTATAAGAACTTTTTATAGTCCATCACTTTGCAGACCGGAGGACTGGCTTTTGGTGATATTTCAACCAGGTCCAATCCTTGTTCGTCAGCAATTTCCAGGGCATCTTTCAAGTTGTAGATCCCTATTTCTACATTGTCACCCACGAGTCTGATCTCGTGTGCCGTTATTTTCTCATTGATTTTGTGTTTGTCCTCCTTAATAATTCTCGCAGGACCTCTGTATCTTCTTCTACGTATTGCTATGGCTTATAATTTTAAATTAATCATTAAATGTTTTAAGTGTTTTACTAATTTCAGTATCCACTATTTTTACGAACTCCTCAACACGTATCGTGCCAAGATCTTCACCGCCATGCTTACGAACACTGATCTTATTATCAGTCTGTTCATTCTCTCCTACAACGATCATAAAAGGGATCTTATTAATTTCGGCGTCCCGGATCTTTTTCCCCATGGTCTCGTTGCGATCATCAATGAGGCCGCGAATTTCGCTATTTTTAAGCAAATTTAAAACTTTTTGGGCGTATTTTTCATATTTCTCGCTAATAGTCAGGATGATAAATTGATCAGGAGTCAGCCAAAGCGGGAAATTACCGCCGGTATGCTCCAGCAGTACAGCAACAAAGCGCTCCAAACTTCCAAATGGCGCCCTATGGATCATAACAGGCCTGTGCAATACGTTATCACTACCTTTGTATGTGAGATCAAAGCGCTCGGGCAGAGTATAATCCACCTGTATTGTACCCAACTGCCATTGTCGGCCTAAGGCATCCTTAACCATAAAATCAAGTTTTGGCCCATAAAAGGCAGCTTCACCTTTCTCAATGTTAAAATCCAGTCCTTTGTCTGTTGCAGCATTTATAATAGCTTTTTCTGCCTGATCCCAAAGTTCTGGTGCTCCGATGTATTTTTCGGGATTATCCTTATCGCGAACCGAAACCTGAGTTGTGAAATCTTCGAATCCAAGTGAACCGAAAACATAAAGGACCAGGTCTATCACGTTTTTGAATTCATAATCCAATTGATCGGGCGTACAGAAAATATGGGCATCGTCTTGCGTAAAGCCACGAACTCGAGTTAATCCGTGCAGTTCTCCGCTTTGCTCATATCGGTATACCGTTCCAAATTCGGCATAGCGTTTGGGCAGGTCCTTATAACTCCAGGGCTTTGAACTGTATATTTCGCAATGGTGGGGACAATTCATAGGTTTGAGCAGAAATTCCTCATCGGCTTTAGGCGTCTTTATGGGTTGAAAACTATCCTCGCCATATTTGGCATAGTGCCCTGATGTAACATATAATTCTTTCTGCCCGATATGCGGGGTAACCACCATTTCATAACCAGCTTGCTGCTGAGCCTTCTTTAAGAAATCTTCAAGTCTATTCCTAAGTGCCGTTCCCTTTGGTAACCAAAGCGGAAGGCCTTGTCCAACTCGCTGGGAAAAATGGAAGAGTTCCAGTTGCTTGCCGAGTTTTCGATGGTCGCGTTTTTTTGCTTCTTCCAGCAACTCAAGATATTCAGTGAGTTCCTTCTGTTTTGGAAAAGATACCCCATATACCCTGGTTAGCTGTTCCCGGTTTTCATCGCCTCTCCAATAGGCTCCGGCAATACTCATAACCTTAACTGCCTTTACAATTCCCGTATTAGGTATATGGCCACCACGGCAGAGATCTGTGAATGTCGAATGATTGCAAAACGTAATATCACCGTCTTCCAGGTTTTCTATCAATTCGACCTTATAATCGTTGTTTTGCTCTTTATAAAATGCAAGGGCATCTGTCTTGGAAACAGGGCGCAATTTAAAATCATGCTTACCTCTTGCAATCTCAAGCATTTTGTCTTCAATCTTTTTAAAATCCTTATCGGAAATTGCATGGCCGTTAAAGTCAACATCATAATAGAAACCATTTTCAATAGCTGGTCCTATCGTCAATTTAATTCCTGGATAGAGCTCCTCCAATGCCTGAGCTAAAATATGAGAAGACGAATGCCAAAATGCAGTTTTGCCATCCTGATCTTTCCAGGTGAATAATACAAGGTTGCCATCGGACTCCAATGGTGTAGAGGTTTCCACTGTGACACCATTGAATTTAGCCGATATGACATTTCGTGCAAAACCCTCGCTTATGTCCCTTGCAACATCCATCGGTGTTACACCAGATTCAAATTGCCTAACGCTATTATCAGGTAAGGTTATATCGATCATCAACAGTTGGTATTAGTGGGCAAAGATAAAAGGATTAAATGTCACAGGCAATAATTAGTTTGATCTGCTAGCACAGTAATTATTTAAGCTCATTTCGACAGTATAATCAAGAACATATTAAGGATGTGAGAAGTGTACCGACTAATTGCTCATATATTTTAAATTGCGACCGAAATAGTATATTTTAGCCAGTATGAATACCCTTGTAAACGCTACCATTTTAACCTTGGAAAAATCCAAGAATATTCTGCAGCGATTGACTGATGAACAGCTTTCAAATTCAAGCATTCCACCTTATTATTCCTGTGTTGGAACTCATATCAGGCATATCCTGGATTTTTACAAAAGTATAACCGCCGGTGTAGAAAATGGATTTGTTGACCTTACCGATAGGTTGCGAAATACTGCAGTTGAATCGAATTGCCAGGTTGCTTATAATGAAGTCGATCTGGTCTTGACAGATCTTAAAAGATTGTATCACCTGGATGCTTCGGATTTGATCACTGTACAGGACGATTTAGGTCAGGGTCTTGAAAAAATTGACTATACCCTAGGATCCCTAATTGCTCAGGCCAATAGCCATACTATCCATCATTATGCAATTATCAATTATTTATTGAATAGTCTTGGGATAAACATTAACGATGAAACCCTTGGGGTAAATCCCACAACCCCAAAACCGGATATTAATCTGAATTAGCCTGGTCAAACATGCTGCTCAGAATGGTTCTTATTCCTTTAAAACCCATAAATATTGCACCGCCACAGATCAATAAACTCGCTATCAAAATCGGGATGTATAGGGGTTTTCCCTGGTTCGAAAGTGCTACGTAGAGCAAAGAAGGGCCAATAAACATCATGATGAGCGTGATGAACATAAGCCGAAGCCCTTTATAAAGTACGGTTCTATTTGTTCTCATTCAAATAGGCTTTAATTGCGTTTCTTACACTCTTATGTTTGTCCAGCAAAACACTGGCCTCAAATTCAGAGATTTTCAGGGAATCCATCACCATTCGGGTCCCGCGGTCCACCAGTTTGGTATTGCTCAATTGCATATCCACCATCCGGTTGCCTTCAACTTTACCAAGCTGGATCATGGCCGAAGTCGTGATCATATTGAGCACGAGTTTCTGCGCGGTTCCTGCCTTCATTCTTGAACTGCCAGTTACGAACTCCGGGCCTACAACTACTTCTATGGAATGTTTTGCTGCTTTGGAGAGTGGGCTGTTTTTGTTGCAGGTGATACAACCTGTGCTAATGCCATTCGAATTGCAATCTCTTAATGCACCAACAACATATGGCGTTGTTCCCGAAGCAGCAATTCCAACAACGACATCCTTTTCATTCACATTATATTCTTGCAAATCTTTCCAGCCTTGAGTTTCCGAATCTTCGGCATACTCAACAGCCTTTCTTATTGCCGAATCACCGCCTGCTATCAATCCGATTACAAGTTCATGCGGTACTCCAAATGTAGGCGGACATTCCGACGCATCCACTATACCAAGTCTTCCACTGGTTCCTGACCCAATATAAAACAGTCGACCTCCCGATCTCATCTTATCGACGATAACAAGAATGAGCTGTTCGATCTGATCAAGTGAACGTTCAACAGTAAAGGGTACCGTTTTATCCTGTTCATTGATATTCTCAATCAGTTTCCGGACCGACATGTTTTCAAGGTCCTTATAATGTGATTCCTCCTCTGTGGTTTTTTTAAAATCCAATTCAACGCGAATTTGAGTATCAAAAATACGGATTAAAAACCATATTTTTGAATGGCCTAAGCCCATTGGAATGTTTAATATTCTTGTAGTTCCTGACAGTTTCAAAGATTCGATCTCCTCAGCCGGGATTATCGCTTCACTTAAAAAAGGCTTTGAACAGTTCGATCCATCAATAAGAGTTTTGGGACTGGTTGCATCAGACGGCGGTGAAGGGTTTCTGATGGCTGTCGAAAACCAGTTGGACGTTGACCGTATATACCATGATACCCTAGATCCTATTGGCCGACCTGTGGAAGCGTATTATCTCTTAGACACGAATAAAGCAATTGCATTTATAGAACTTGCACAGGCCTCCGGTTTGGAGAGACTCGCGGCGGGTGAGCGCAATCCCCTCTATACAACTACCTCAGGAACCGGTATGCAGATCTTTCATGCGATCAATAAAGGTGCAAAAAAAATATTTGTAGGCCTGGGAGGCAGTGCAACCAATGATGGCGGCATTGGTATGGCCAGCGTTCTTGGGTATCGTTTTTTAGATAAGGCGTCTATGCCCGTTTTACCCATAGGCAATCATTTAGGCGATATAGTTAAAATTGAAGGGGATTACGGTTTCCCAGCTGTTGAAATCGTTGCAGTGACCGATGTTCAGAATCAATTGTATGGCACTGATGGGGCGGCCCATACTTATGGAGCACAAAAGGGAGCATCTCAGAATGAGCTCGATATGCTCGATCGTGGCCTGAGAAATTTGAATGCGCTTGCAGAATCTGAGTTGGGACGTTATGAAGCGGAATCGGCTGGATCTGGAGCGGCCGGTGGCGCGGCCTTTGGTTTGAAGGTATTTATGAATGCTTCAGCAATGTCCGGGATTGATTTCTTCATTGATCTGTCGGACTTCGAATCTATTTTAGTAAATGAAAAGATCGATCTGGTAATCACCGGAGAAGGAAGAATCGATTCCCAATCATTCAATGGAAAGCTTATCGATGGCGTGATCAAATCGGCCTCGAAATTCAATATTCCGGTTATGGCTATTTGCGGACAGTTGGATTTGACCGAAGCAGAATACCGATCATTTGGATTGTCTTTTGCAACGACTATAGCAGGACCTGAAACTTCAAAGGAAGAAAGCATGAATCATCCTGGCCCACTTATAGAGGCCACTGCCGCAAAGCTTAAAAATGAAATTAATCGGATATTGTAATGGAGGCTTTGTACTCCTGGGCAATCGCAAAGTAACCGAGCGCAAAATTATCGGCAGCATTGAGATTATCGAAGGTTGTATCGTTATCAATTTCAGTAGCATTGATTATGTTACCTCGTACTGTTACCGATGGGGTTTCGAATGGTGAAGGAATCTGATTGCTTTGGTCTATAAGGAGTATCATGTAGTTATAAAAGTCTTCATCTATCCCAAGAATGCTTACTTCTAATGTATCACCAGGGCTGATGTCCTCATCATAGAAATAGGAGAACTGGAAATCCTGTCCTTCGTAAAATGTATCTTCGGTTGCAAAGAAATTATCAAGATCAAAATCAAAAAGATAAAAGTCCTCCCGGTTCGGGAAATCGGTATATGAAATAATTATTTCGGTGTCTTCATCATCGAATAAGGTATTAGTGCCCTGAACAACATCATCAATTGGTACGGTTGGTTGAAATTCGGCAGTAGCAACATAAAATTCATCCTCAAAATCAATTTGAAGGAACCATCGATCGGAAATCAATTGGTCTGTTGGAAAAAATTTACTGTACACCCCTGAACCTGGTTCCTCCTCTAAAAGGACCTGATCCTGTCCACCGGGATTATCCAGGTTGCTCATGCTTATTTGTTGCAGGTTGGCCGGTGGAATGCTACCAAAGAAAGAATTGGTCTCACTCACCTTAACTGTAACAAGCGTGCTGGACTGTATTGTGTCTACACGTATGAGCGCATCAACTATTAGTCTTGGCTCTTCCGAAGGAACATCGATCTCAACCACATCTTCACAGGAAATCAAACTTAGGAGTACCAATGCAGTTAAAACCAATTTTTTGATGACATGAGATTTCATACTATTCAAATGTAAAGATTTGTTTATATTCTTGAACCAATGCAAAATAATCCAGAGCAAAATTCTCTTCAAGCATGTCTATCCGCATCATTGCATCAATGATCAACCTTGGGTCTTCACCGGGAGCATCCACTTCGATGACAGCTTCACAAGACCAGAAGATAAATTTTGATAATATGACCAGTATTCGATTCACTTAAAATTTAAAATTGTATGAAACCGAGGGTACAATCCCAAAAATTGATGTTCTTACCGCTTCATTAACCCCGGTATCCTGGTTTCGCCTAAAATTGATTGATGCTGCATTTCTCCTGTCATAGAGATTGTATATACTAAAGATCCATTCGGTCTTCCATTTACGCCCCGAATTCTTTTTTGGTGTCAGTGTTGCTGAAATGTCGACTCTGTGGTAATCGGGTAGCCGTTCTTCATTTCGTAAGCCATAATAGGGTATGGTGATTCCCTGGAACTCGAATTGACCAATAGGATAATTGGTAGGTTGCCCGGTTTGATAAACGAAGTTTGCATTCAAACGCCATTTATCTGATAATTCATAATTCCCAAATAAAGCAAGGTCGTGTGTTTTATCATATGGTGTATTATACCATTCACCACTGTTTATGCCTATCTCCTGGTCATTTCTGCCGGGGGTGCGTTGTTCGGATCTGGACAGTGTGTAGGCTATCCAACCCGTTAGTGGTCCATCGTTCTTTCTCAAAAGTACTTCCCATCCATATGCCCGGCCTTCACCATTCAGAATAACCTGTTCGATCGCGTCATTGGCTATGAGATTGGCACCATCTATATAATCGATCCGGTTTTGAAGGTCCTTGTAAAAGATTTCAGTTTCAAAAGCGTAAGCGCCTTCTCTGATATCTCTGAAATACCCCAGCGCAAATTGATCCAGCAACTGTGGCTTGACAAATGGTCCACTTGGGGTCCATACATCCAATGGCGTAGGTGAGGAGGTATTCGATAACAAATGAAGGTATTGTGAAATCCTGGTATAACTGGCCTTAACCGAACTTTTATTGTTGATGGTATAAGCCATTGCAAATCGCGGTTCCAAATTGGTGAAATCAGCAAGCGTGCCACCTCTTCCTGGTGAAATGGTATCTATAGGTTCTGCTCCGCGATAGATCAAAAGCAAGGGGTCAAATTCTACAGGATTATTATCTTCATAAACGAAAAGTTCATCCTGGCCCATGCGTATAAAATGACTTACCCGAAGCCCGTATTCCAAACTGAGTTTTTCAGTGATTTCATGCTGCACGTCAACATAGCCTGCCAGCTCGTTAGCATATTTCTTTGTCAATTGATCTTCAGTAATACCTGAATCAGATCTGTTGGGTTCAATTTTCCCCGGATTGAAACTGTAGTAGGTGTTATTCAGACCATAATTGACCTGGAGTTTATCGTTCAAATATTGCTTCAGATCGTATTTCAAGTTGAAATTCTGAATTCCGGAATTCCAGAGGAAACCAACGAAATCAAGTTCCAATCCGTAAAAATAATCGGAGTAGATCAACGAAAGATTTGAAAATAGTTTTTTCGAGAAGATGTGATTCCACCTGAAGTTGATCACAGCGTTGCCATAGATGTTCTCAAAGTTTTCACTGATACTGAAAAGATCCCTCCCGAAATAACCTGAGAAGTAAAGATTGTTTCTTTCATTGACCTTATAGTTCAACTTTGTATTAAGATCATAGAAATATGCTTTGTTTTCAAGATTGAATAGCGGTAAGAACAAATGAGCGTATGAGGCGCGGCCTCCAAATAAAAAGGAGGATTTGTCCTTCACAATTGGACCTTCTACAAGCAGTCGGCTGGCTACAGCACCAATACCCCCATTGATATTATAGGATTTGCTGTTTCCTTCTTTTTGAAATATCTCAAGTACAGAAGAAACACGTCCGCCATAACGTGCAGGTATACTTCCCTTGAATAATTTGACGTCTTTAACGGCATCCGGATTGAACACTGAGAATAGCCCAAATAAGTGAGATGAATTGAAAATAGTGGCCTCATCCAATAGAATTAGATTCTGATCAACAGCTCCACCTCGGACATTAAAGCCAGAAGAGGCTTCACCTGCATTTGTAATTCCCGGCAGCAATAATAACGATTTAACGATATCGGCTTCACCAAGAACAACAGGTATCTGTTTTACTGTTTCTATAGATAATCGGCTGACACTCATTTGGGGTTTCCGGATATTTAAACGCTCAACATTTTCGGTGATCACAACTTCATCGAGTTCTTCGGTGCTCTCTTCCATTGAGAAGTTTATCACCTTGTCTGAGGTTAATTCGATGGTCTGGTTGATCGTTTTGAATCCGAGGTAGCTGACAAGGAATTCGTAGGTTCCGGCCTCGAGGGTTATGGAGTAAAAGCCATATTCATTGGTAACCGTACCTGTTTTTAATTCAGGAACGATCACATTTACATCAATAAGGGTTTCGTTGCTTTTTGCCTCCGTAATGCTACCGGAAAGTGTAAAGCGGTCTTGGGCCAGTAAACCGTCAGAGAAAATGAAAAATGTAAGAATGAGAAAAGCTGCCCTATAATTTTTCATGAACAATTTTATGCAAAATTAGAAATAGCGGCCTGTCTGGAACATTCTTTAACAGATATTTAAATCAGATTCGAGCAAGAATAGCATTAAAGGTCTCATTCGGGCGCATTACTGATCGCGTGAGATCGGGATCTGTTCTAAAATAACCATCGAGTTGCACAGGACGACCCTGAATTTCATTTAAATGAGCTATGATCTCTTCTTCCTTTTCTGCTAATTGCGAAGCGACAGTCTCGAATGTTTTTCTCAGTGTCTCATCTTCCTGTTGTTCGGCAAGTCCCTGAGCCCAGTAAAGAGCCAGATAGAAATGACTTCCTCGGTTATCCAATTCACCGGCAATCCTCGATGGCGATTTACGTCGATCTAATAGTTTTTCTGTTGCCTCATCAAGCGTTTCACTGAGAATGGCAGCCTTATTGTTTTTATTTACCCGCGCATAATGATCCAGAGATACCGTAAGAGCCATAAACTCGCCAAGAGAATCCCATCGCAAATGATTTTCAGCAACGAATTGCTGAACATGCTTCGGTGCAGAACCCCCTGCACCGGTTTCAAATAATCCACCACCATTCATCAAAGGAACAATAGATAGCATCTTGGCAGATGTTCCCAATTCAAGTATCGGGAACAGATCGGTTAAATAGTCTCTAAGGACATTTCCTGAAACGGAGATGGTATCCTTACCGGCATGTATTCGCCCCAAGGTGAATTTCGTGGCCTCAACAGGCGAAAGGATGCGTATATCCAATCCACTGATGTCGTGGTCATTCAAATACCTTTTAACCTTTTTGATCAATTCCCTGTCATGCGGACGAATTTCGTCCAGCCAGAATACAGCTGGAGTCTGTGAAATTCGGGCTCTGCTCACGGCAAGCTTAACCCAATCCTGGATCGGCAGGTCTTTGACCTGGCACATGCGCCAAATATCACCGTGCTCTACTTCATGTTCCAGCAAGACGTTTTCATCAGCATCAACAACCTGCATCAGTCCGTCTTTTTCAATTTCGAAGGTTTTGTCATGGGATCCATATTCTTCTGCCTTTTGAGCCATTAGGCCTACATTAGGCACTGTTCCCATAGTTGAAGGATCGAATGCACCATTCTTTTTGCAAAAGTCTATCGTTGCCTGGTAAACGCCCGAATAACTGGAATCTGGTATCAGTGCTTTAGTGTCTTGAACCTGGCCGGCTTTGTTCCACATCTTTCCTGAATTACGGATCATGGCAGGCATAGAAGCATCTATTATTACGTGACTGGG
>CAJIBQ010000180.1_pt1 | contig 11286 bp, 11 predicted proteins | sample 9199391 | NCBI WGS metagenome assembly CAJIBQ01 (sample SAMEA7708309, study PRJEB35096) | sediment metagenome | biome: marine neritic benthic zone biome [ENVO:01000025]; feature: sediment [ENVO:00002007]; material: shallow marine sediment [ENVO:03000034] sea grass bed [ENVO_01000059] ... | reverse complement strand
TCCCGGAATATTTAAAGGAACGGGTTTTTATCAAGCATATTAAAGGGCCTTTATTTTTTGGAAGTACAAGTAACTTCCAGCAATTGGCAAATCAAATCTCCGATACGGCTGAAACCATAGTCATCCGGATGGACAGAATGCAATATGTAGATCAAACCGGGCTTTATGTGCTTGAAGATATTTTAGTGGATTTGAAAAAAGCAGGAAAAAATGTACTATTGGTAGATGTATTAAATCAACCGAGGTATATGATGGAACGGATTGATATCATTCCCGACCTGATCCCAGAAGAGCACATTTTCCACGCATTCGACGAATGTATGGAATGGATAAATAAAAACGTTAACAATAAAAAAACAGCATAATTACAATGAAAAATCAAGCTATAACAAAAGACATTCAAGATATGTTGACTGCCAATAGTGTATTGGAAGACCTGATGGCAGGAAACAACAGATTTGTAAGTGGACAACGCGAACTTGCCGATGACCGGGCTTTGGTCCAGCAAACCACAACCGGACAATATCCCAAAGCTGTGATCTTATCGTGTATTGATTCGAGAGTACCTGTAGAAATGGTGTTTGATCAGGCGATAGGAGATGTATTTGTTGCCCGGGTTGCTGGTAATTTTGAAAACACCGACATTCTTGGAAGTATGGAATATTCCTGCAAAGTAGCCGGAAGCAAATTGGTTCTTGTACTGGGTCATGAAAGCTGTGGGGCCGTTAAAGCTGCTTGTGATGGTGTTGAATTGGGAAACATCACGGCTTTACTCGATAATATCATGCCGGCTGTGCGCAAAGCTTCTGAAGAAGTTGAAGGCGAGGCCAATTCGTCGAATCGTGCATTCGTTGACCAAACTATTGAGAATAACGTTCGGATGACGATGGACCGTATCAGGGAAAAGAGCCCGATCCTTAAGGAAATGGAGGATAATGGAGAGATCGCTATAATGGGCGGTGTCTATAAGTTGTCCGATGGACGCGTTAAAATGCTAATGGAATAAAAAAAAGCCGCTGAAAAGCGGCTTTTTAATTTTAAAAGCTATCAATGCCTTCATTGGGTTGATAGATATAGTCAAAAGTATAATACCGTTCTTCGTCGGTAAAAGCATCTGGATTAGCAGGTGCATCCTTATAGTAACTCAAAATTTCGACTTTCGCATATCTGCCATTACGCGTTCTTATTACAAGTACACGACCGGCGATAGGTGAAATAAGAAATGTTGGAGGCCCTGAATAGGCATACCAATCAGTTATGGCATAGCCTTCATTTGAATCCTGGACAAATAAGGAAGCATCGATTGAATTTACGGATCCGAGACTACCTGTAGCAATGTAAGCTGCCCCATTTCCGGTACGTACGGGTTCATCAGTGGTTCCTAACGAAACACCTCCATTTACAATAATTGAAGTCCCTCGGAAGGCAATGTCCCATTCGGTATCACTTTCTGTGATCTCACCCGCGGCAAAATCGAATTTGGTAAATGCTCCGGATATAGGAGTGAAATTTCCGGTTTGATCAACTCCACCTACTTGCGGGGCGAAGAGATTCGTTACAGTTTGAGCTTCAACTTCAAGCAGTACTAGCTCGTCATCATTCGAGCACGAGCTGAAAGCTATAAAAAATGCTAAAACGACTGATAATCTTAATGAATTCATGGATTATAGATTTAAAAATTAATATTTATGGTTCCGTATAATATTCGCCCTGGTATGTTGCTGATGTTCTGTGGATCGGTAAAGTCCAGAAGATTATCAACTCCTAACCCGATCCTGTAGTTAGATAGTATCCTTTTATTAAAAGCAAAATCGAGGATAGAATAGGCATCGACAAATGTGTCGTATTTATCTAAATATGTATTGTTGTTTGAATCGAATAGTCCGAATTTGCTCCGGTAGGTAAGCCTTAAATTTGCATCGGCCTTCCATTTGTCAAAGCGATAAAACAGCTTAAGATTGGCCATGTGTCTTGACCTGTTGAAGAGACCGAAGTAATCACTTTCGTCCAGCTGAATTAGAGCAGATCCTGGAGTTGGCCTGGCGAATACTTCACCTGATCCGAAAGCATCTTTTGCATCCTGATCCTTGGCATAAAGAAGCTGATACCCTCCAGAAAGACGCAAGGCATTTATTGGTCGCCAATTGAAACTGAATTCCATCCCCCTGGTAATGACCTCATCAACATTGAAATAGCTGAACACGTTCTGACCATTGGTTTTAATAGCAATGGCACGTGTATCGATCAATTCGCGAATGGAATTGTGAAACAAGTTGAGTTCCATATTCAGAGTGCCATTTGCCCTGAATGTTGTTCCAAGATTTATCCCAACCGAATTTTCCGGTGAAAGCCTGCCATTAAACTCAGATAATGGAACCAACAAACTGGAAATCTGTCCTTGTTCTTCCAATTGAGGCAGCAAGTCGGGTACTGCATTATATCCAATGAGGGAGTAGCCTGCAATACTGTTGGTAAAATTAAAATAGAGTTGCCTGAAATCCGGCGCCTTAAATCCGTAACCAAGAGATCCCTTCAGGCTGATTCGTGAATTCAGATCGTACTTTAGTGCCAACTTGGGACTTAATTGAGAATTATACTCGTTGTGTGAATCATATCGGAGACCTGCAATAAGGTTCAACTTATCTCCAAAATCAGTGTCATATTGAACAAAGCCATAAGGTGAATAGAATACAGGATTTGTAAAGAAATCAGTTCGTTTCAGTTCATCCCTGTTCATTCCAACTCCGGCAGATAAAATCTTTCCCTCATCGAATTCAATGGTGGAACGAAATTCGGGTCGTATGAAAGATTGATCGAAATCCGACTGACTGATCAGGTCCCCTGTGCCAGTCGCCAGAAACTCATCGGCAGTGTAATTGGTTATGTAAAAGTCGAAATCAAGATCCCAGTTCTTCTTAAGGCTGTAGTTCACCTGAAATGTTGAATTCCATTCCCGAATATCACTTTCACCAGCGATATTCTCATTAACCCGATTGTCTTGTTCCTGGGTAAAGTATCGCCCCGACAGCTTCAACTTTAATTTTGAATTTGGGTTAAAAGACAGTTTGGTGTTCAAGGTGTAATTCGAATAAGCGGCAACAGTATTCAAAGGATTATTATCAATTAGATTATAGCCTTCGGAAGAATTTCGGTTTAAAAAAGTACTTGCGGTCCAACGGTTTTTTTTAAAGTTGAGATCGAAGCTTGTATCATTTGTTTCAAAGCTCCCTGTTCTGTGGCTTACTTCACCATTAAATCCATCTTTGGGTTCTTCGGTGATTATGTTTATTACTCCTCCCAAGGCCTCATTTCCATATAAACTGGAGGAAGCGCCTTTAACTACTTCAATTTGCCTGATATTTTTAACAGCTATTCGATTGAGGTCCAGGGTTCCTGCAGAACGACCTACCAAAGGCATACCATCGATCAGCACCAAAACATATTGAGAATCCAACCCTTGCAACTGAACACCTTCTCCACCGCCAAAATCAGCTACTGTGATCAAACCATTTTGCTCATTGAGAATATCGTTTAATCGAACAGAGTTTATACCTTCTATTTCATAATTCGAGATGATAAGCGTTGGCATGGGTACTGAAGATAAATGTCTCAAAGTACGTGTTGCGGTTATTACCACTGAATCGAGTCTTTCAACATTGATTTCCTGGGTATTGTTCGCGGGTTCTTGTGCAAAGATCAATGATGGTATTAATAAAGAAAAGACAAGTCCGAATCGGAGCATGTGTAGTATTTGATTCAAAATTCGGTGCAAAATTATGATGCGATTCCGATTTAAAATAACGCCAGAGGTTTTATAAATACCGCTAAAGGAATTATTAATTCATTTAACTGAAAAGCCTTTGATTAATAGGTATATTTGCAACTTCCATAATCATTTTGATTTGGATTGTAAGCACATTGTACCTGTTAAAAATACCGCTGAAAATGCAACATGAAATTTATATTGATGAAGGCTTTGAAATTATCAAACTGTCTGATTCTGAAGCCGAAAAACAAGGATACTTCAAATCGGTTAAAAGCGATTATATTCAATTGCATTTTTGCATTGAAGGAAAAGGAACCTTTAAATATGGACCGTATTATGAAAGGATCCTGAAATCAAAACATGCAATGTTTCTTTATGACCCCGACCAGGAACTTCCGATTAACCTTCAATTATCTGATAAGAGCAAGATCATTTCCTTTATTGTCAGGATAGGGGTTTTCCATTCCTTCTTTTCTCAGGTATCCGGTTTGATCCCCTTTCTTGAAGCATCGAACAAAGACAAGAAATATTACGCGGAGAGACCTTTAACACCGGCAGAGTTGCTCGTCCTGAATCAGATGTTTGAAGAAAACAGGGGAAATTCACTTGAGAAATTGTATTTGAAGGCAAAAGCTTATGAGATGTTGAGCTTATTTTTCGGAAAGGAAAAGGAAAACACCGCCGGATGTCCTTTCCTTGAATCGGAAGAGGATGTGGAAAAGATCCGCACTGCAAAACAGATAATTATTCAGAACATGGCAGAACCACCGTCTTTAAGCGATCTGGCCATGGAAATAGCGCTTCCATTGAATAAACTGAAGGCGGGGTTTAAGCATATTTATGGGGATTCGGTCTTTAATTTCCTTTTTGATTACAAAATGGAATATGCCAGAAAACAATTAATTGACAGGAGGTATAACGTCTCGGAGATCAGTGCCCAGGTAGGTTACAGTACCCCCAGTCATTTCATTTCAGCATTTAAGAAGAAATATGGGACTACACCCAAGCAATACGTTATGAGCTTGGCTAATTAAATAGATCCGGGAGAGGATTCAGATTTTACCGTTCCTTCCTGCTCCTGGTTTTCATCCTTAGCCATGAAGTTAGGGAATAACATTGGCGCCAGCGACCTTACCGGCTCATATAAAACCGATTCCTCAAGATCTTCTTCATCCAGAAAGGGTATAGACTTGTTCATTCCGTTGAATACCAAAAGCACAACGCTAAGAATAAGTCCGATCTTTAAAATACCAAATAAGCCGCCAAGCAATTTATTTAGAAATCCCAGGGCAGCAAAATCTGCGAGTTTTGTCAGGGCCTTTCCAGCCAGGGAAATTGCCAGTACAATAATCACGAAGGTGATGGCAAAAGCCGTAATATTGATCGTTTTCTCATTCCAACTTACCCGTTCCATAAGGATTTCTGCCGCAAAATTGCTGAAATGAATGGCGCCATATACACCTGCTATAAGGGCCACTAATGAAGCGACTTCGACAAACAGGCCTTTCGACAAACCACGTACAAGTCCGAATAAGAGCAGGGCGCCAAGAAGGATATCGATAATATTCATCAAGTTAGTATTGTAACAAATATAACGACTTTGTTTCTCCAGTATTTTATAAGTGCCTAACTTTGTGGCTTATGGCAAGAGATGATCAACTTAAGGCCAGATGGGACATGGTGGTGGAAAAACTTTCTTCCCAATTTGCTGAAGGCGAACCCCTGGACCTCGACGCCATTATTTACCTTATAGGGCTTCAGGAGCTTGGGCAGTACCATCGTAGCTTCAAAAAGGATGAAAAGATCAACCTGATGCATATCGCCATTTGCAGGCTGCTTGAGCCATATGGTTATTACGAATTTGAACATGTAGACGAAGAAGGCTGGCCTCATTATAAGGTGAAGGAACAATTACCGCCATTAAAAGCCGGGGAACAAAGTGTGCTGATGAAAGAGGCCATAGTGGACTATTTCAGAAGGACAGAATTTATCCCTTAAAGAATGTTTAAATTTGCCCTTGGAATTTGAGTATTGAGATGATAGATAAGATTAAAAAAGATATTAAAGCAGTCAATGGATTTACCACCGATTCGAAAGAAGAATTGGAAGCATTCCGAATTAAATATCTGGGTAAAAAGGGACTGCTTAATGTGTATTTTGCCGAGTTTAAGAATGTATCCAAGGATGAGAAAAAAGCTTATGGCCAGGCCATCAACGAGCTCAAGTCTGTCGCACAAGCCAAGGTAAATGAACTTAAATCGGCTATTGAAAATAAGTCGGTGGCCAAGGGTGTTTATGGTGATCTTACAAGACCGGGTGATCCAATTGAAATTGGATCCAGGCACCCTGTTTCTCTGGTAAAGAACAGGATCATTGAAATATTTTCAAGGATTGGCTTCAACGTGAGTGAAGGCCCGGAGATTGAAGATGACTGGCATAATTTCTCGGCTTTGAACCTTCCTGAACATCATCCGGCCAGAGATATGCAGGATACCTTTTTTATTCAAACCGATCCGGATATCTTACTTAGGACCCATACCAGTTCTGTTCAGGTTCGATATATGGAGGCTAATAAACCACCCATTCGCACCATTTCACCGGGACGAGTGTATCGTAATGAAGCCATTTCGGCACGTTCGCATTGCTTTTTTCACCAGGTAGAAGGCCTATACATTGACAAGCACGTCAGTTTCGCAGATCTTAAGCAAACACTGCAATACTTTACAACAGAGATGTTTGGTAAGTCGAAGATCAGGCTTCGACCTTCTTATTTTCCATTTACCGAACCAAGCGCCGAAGTTGATGTATATTGGGGTTTGGAGAGTGAGACCGATTACAGGATGACAAAGGGAACCGGATGGCTTGAGATCATGGGTTGTGGTATGGTAGACCCCAATGTTCTTGAAAATTGTGGGATAGACCCCAAGGAATTTACCGGATTTGCCTTTGGTATGGGGATTGACCGGATCGCGCTCTTATTACATCAGATAAGCGATATACGGCTGTTGAGTGAAAACGACCTGCGTTTTCTGAAGCAGTTCAGGTCAGTACTATAGGTCAATCCAGTTTCTCCGTTAATTTTTTAAAGACCTCTTTCGGGTTTTTCCCTTCATATAAGATAGCATATACCGCTTTTATGATCGGGATGCGAGTTTTGGTTTCATTCTTTTCATTGAGCAAATAAGCGCTTTTCGTTGCATAATAGCCTTCGGCTACCATATTCATTTCCATCTTGGCCGATTTTACCGTGTATCCTTTGCCGATCATGTTTCCGAACATGCGGTTTCGGGAAAATATCGAATACCCTGTCACCAGGAGATCACCCAAATAGGCCGAGTTATTGATATTGCGCTTGATCTTGTGCAGTTTTCTGAGAAAACGTTTCATTTCACGGATCGAATTGCTCATCAGAACCGACTGGAAATTATCACCATATCCCAAACCATGTGCAATCCCTGCAGCAATGGCATAAATGTTCTTTAGCATCACTGCATATTCTGTCCCGATGATATCATCACTGATTGTGGTTCTGATATAATTGGAAGTCAGTTTATTGGCAATTTCAGATGCAATATCCGGATCAGCGCAAGAAATGGTGAGATAGGAAAGCCGCTCAAGTGCCACCTCTTCTGCATGACATGGCCCGGCGATAACACCGATATGTTCAAAAGGTATTTTGTAGATGTCATGAAAGTGTTCGCCAACGCCTAGTCCGGACTCTGGAATGATCCCCTTAACAGCAGACACAACGATCTTTTTAGAAATATCTATGTTGATCTTTTCGAGTTCTGCTTGTATGAAAGCTGAAGGAATGGCAAAGATCAAAACGTCAGAATAGTTGGCAATTTCATTGATGTCATTACTGAGTTTAAGCTGTTCCAGGTCGAATTCCACGGAACTCAGGTAACTGGGGTTATGCCTGTGCTTTTGTAAGTGTTCTTTAACGTATACACTCCGCATATACCATCCAACAGTATCCAAATTTTCGCAAAGCATTTTTACAATGGCCGTGGCCCAGCTTCCGCCGCCAAAAACCCCGTATTTCATCTGAACTGCCATAGATTGAAGCGATTTGAATGTTTCAAAAGTACGCAATTTATAAGCTTGATTAAACATCTGAAAACTAGAAGAATAATTTTTTGGCATGCCTTTTGAAATCAGTAAGGTATCAATCAAGGCAACGGTCCAACAGGATTAATAATTAGTAAAAAACAAACAGATGAAAACAATTAAACTACTTTCAGGAATCGCTTTGGCCACGATGCTGTTTACATCGTGTGTTACCGAAGTTCTAGTGGACGATCATGTTGATTCGCATCCAATCACTCTTAATCAGCTTTTGAGCTCTTATGAATTGTGGTATGTAGACATTAATCAGACTATTGGATATGGAACAACGCCATTTTTACAAAAGGCATTTACCGTGTCCTTCAGGAATGGGATCTTATATGCTAATAATAATTTGGTTGGAATCGGGGTTCAGGGCAATGGATTTGGGATCTCTATTGGAGTATACGACACCTATGACATGATCCTGGATGTTTATCACGATCTTGACGGATACGAAACCTTCGATGTTTATCAGATCGATTCAAACACCATTGAATTGTACAATCCATTCAATGACACTTCCTATTTTCTGCACGGGTATCAAAGAAATACATTCGATTATGACCTGGTATTCTACGATAACATCCATTATTTCCTTCAGGAATATGAAGCATGGGAAAAAACATATACCAGCGAGGTAGGCGCAATAAATGAATTCGATTATGAAAACTTCCTTCAGTTCTTACCTGGTGGAAACGATTCTACCTTCAGAAGTTCTCAGGATAGCCCGGGAACGAATGTGAATGACCTTTACTGGGATTATACAGGAGTATATGGTGTTGGTGACATCAGCAACAATATGTACCTGAAGATACTGACACTCGATTACGATTTCTTCGATGATGAATATTTTGAGCTGAATGTGATCACCGATGAACTTATTGAATTGTTTCATCCATCCTCAGGGACATTCTACGAATTTGACGGACGTGGCTACATTCAATACCTGAGAATGGAAGATGGTTCCCTTGATAAATCCAAGTCTTCAGGAGATAAGCTTAGAAAGCAGCGTTCAGCAAAGAAGAACAATCCTCGGGAGAATACGAGAAAAAAATAATTTTATCGGTTATTTAAGTTTAGAAACTGCCTGTGAAGCCTTTTACAGGCGGTTTTTTTTCGATAATGACTTGTTAACAATTATTGGAATTGAATTAATTTTTTGAGACATTTACGTCCCACAAACATTAATCTTAATTCACAAACTATGAGTTTATTTTCTTTTATTAAAAACGCAGGAACTGCAATTTTTGGTGTTAAATCTGGTGAAGACTCTACTGCAGAGGTCGCTGCTAAAGAGCTTAGAGCTGAAGCTGCGGCGGCAGCAAGGCTGGAAGAGACTATCTCCGACCTGCAATTACAAGTTGATAACCTGAATATCCACATTGATGACGACAAGGCAACAGTATCGGGCGCTGCTTACGATCAGTCTACAAGAGAGAAAGTTGTTCTTGTTATAGGGAATTCTGAAGGTATCGCGGCGGTTGACGACCAAATGACTGTTGTAAATACCGTTCCCGAAGCTCAATTCCATACCGTTGTAAGTGGTGATACTTTAGGTAAGATCGCACAACATTATTATGGAGATGCTATGAAATACCCTGTTATTTTCGAGGCTAACAAACCGATGTTGAGCGACCCGGATAAGATATATCCTGGTCAGGTCTTGCGGATTCCTAATGTGAATGGATAGTTCCGGTAAACTGAAATCATTAACTAAAGGGCTTTGGCCCTTTTTTTTGTACGAATTTGCTGTCTAAAACCCAATCTTCCCTTCTAATTTAGTCTTTCTTAAGGCATGATATTCATCTTTTATCGGTAAAAAGCACTTTTACAGTTAGTTAGGCATCAGATATGTCCAATTATCGATAGAAATTTACCGCTGAACCGGCAACCATTCATTTGGTCGATTTTAAGTGATATCTGTCGAATAATTATGAACAGCAATATGTCTGAATCTATATTTGCCCTGTGAACCCCAATTTACCAGTTATGAAAAATTTAATTTGCTTACTGTTTATTGCTGTATTAATGTCTGCTTGCAGCAACGACCCATTCACAAATGATGCTATCACTGAAGATACCGCAGGATTGATCCTTGTTGATTTGAATTCAGCTGATCAATTTGTACCTGCCGGACGAGCTGCTCAAGCCGAAGAAGACCATTGTGCTGTAGCCGAGATCAGAGATAACCAGGGAAAAGTTTGTGCTACCATAAAGGTTATTCCAGATCCAGAAACGGAAGAATTTATCTTTAGAGTAGAATGCATCAATAATATGATGCAAAGCTTTAAAATGTATATCGGCCCTGAAAAGGGTTCCCCATCAAATGGTATGGAGAAATTTGAAATCGATGAATACTTTAAATATGGAAAAGTAAGCGCAGATTTCCGAATCCCATTTGAAAAATTGAATGAAAACACCTTTATCGAGTCAAAAATGATCTTGATCGATGAATACTATAATGAAGTAGGCTTTGGAAAAGGCAGATTGTCAGGAGGGATGGCCGGTTGTTATGAGACTGTGACTACCCTGGAGTGCCATGATGGTGAAAACATGAATTTCTTTATTCCACTTCAGGAAAGTACTTCAGGTACATATCCTAGTGCTGGATCTGAAGAGGATATCATAACATTATCACCAGACAATCCTGTTTCTGAAGGCTATTTGGACATCGAACTGAACTTTACAGATCTTCCAAGCAATATTAGCGAAGCCAATCTTTCCATGTCATTTTATGACCTGGACCTGATGACCGATAATATTCATGCAGGTGGCAATGAAATAAACTTTTCAGAAACCTTAACCCTAATGGACCAAAGCGGTAAGATTCTTTATGAGTTAAATGGTTCTGGAGAAGAAGATGGTGATTTCGATTGGACTGTAATTATTCCGAACTATGCCTTTACCGATAAAAGTCTTACACTTTATTTAAGATTAACTGCAAAATGTGAGTTGGTTAAGGGGTCAGGGATCCAACTGATAAACACCTATGAATCTATTGAGGATGTCAATCTTTGCCTTTCATTGATAGAAAAGAAATAAAAGAACAAGCAAATATGTTAAATTAGGTAAACTATGTAATTAAGGTGGTCAGAAATTGACCACCTTTTTATTTTAAGCCCTGTTTTAACCGATTTAGAGCCTCTTTATTCATTGTAGGTATTAAGCCCCCAGACCAGTTACGTTCATCGTACTTTTTCGCATATTACAGATTCAACATTGACATATTATCGAAAAAAAATGGTATTTCATCGTTAAATATACCATATAACGATAAAATATGCATTTCAACGAATAATTTCATAAAATGCGCATTGAGGGTCTACATTTATAGGGTAAACCCAAATTTACAAATCATGAAAAACCTACTTTACTTATTTGCGCTTGTTCTATTTATTACTTCATGCAGT
>CAJIBQ010000291.1_pt1 | contig 11557 bp, 9 predicted proteins | sample 9199391 | NCBI WGS metagenome assembly CAJIBQ01 (sample SAMEA7708309, study PRJEB35096) | sediment metagenome | biome: marine neritic benthic zone biome [ENVO:01000025]; feature: sediment [ENVO:00002007]; material: shallow marine sediment [ENVO:03000034] sea grass bed [ENVO_01000059] ... | reverse complement strand
GGGAATACGAGTTTAAAGCCATTAGAATGATGGGTATTGAAATTGGGTATAATAAATATTTGCGTATTCCTATAGAAGAAGGCTTTGTCATAAAAAATGGTGAAATCACAAATGGCGGTTTGATCTTCCTGACCAGGGAAACCATGGAGACCGATATGGTGATGACACTTAAAATGGACAATACGTCAGATCTCCAAAACTACATTTCCAATTATAACACCGACTATTCAGGGAAAATAAACACCATACACAGTGCATGGAAATTTCTGGAAAACAGTGTAGTAGATAATATGGTGAATGCTTATGCCGCATCACTCATTGAACGGGAGAATCGTAAATCGCGTAATAACAAATACATGTATACAACCCTTGGTTTGGTTTTTAAAATGGAACGTGATGCTAATGGTAAAGTCGTTGAATATGACCTTATTCCTACCCCAACCTACCAGGAGATCAAGAAAATGACGATTTTGAATGATAAATTACTATGTCACCTATCGAATGGTACATTTCTTTGGGGCGATGATTCTGGTCTCGATTATATGCCCTTGCCAGATAATCTGACAAAAGATCCAACCTTGTACCTGTATGACAAAAGGATCATCTTAGTGAGTTTTGATTTCGGATTCTATTGGTCTGATTACAATTTCAATTGGCAGAGTCAGCTAAAATATCAATATGGTAAGGATGCTTATGGCAATTTTTTTACCAACGCCCCAACAGCAAATTTTTATGTGGGAAAAAACAATTATTACTTATTTAGTACAGGAACAGGCAAACAACGTTTACTGCTCAGATCAGACCGGAATAGTGTTGATTTCAAAAAAATGAATCTCCCTGATTTGGTCAAAAGAGTGCCAATGGTTACCGAAACATCTACTAAACTGATAATTGGACCGATACTTAAATTAAATGTTTCCGCAAAACGGCCGGCCTACCTTTACGTTAAAGATCACGACAGTGAAGACTGGCTTGTACATGATTTGCCCAGAGGGGATTGTAACCGGTTTACACCAGGAAAAGACGACTCCATTTTTTATACTAAATGTAACGACGAAATCTGGTTTGAAAGCCACGACTACGGTAAAACCTGGAAAGAATGGAAAGCCGATAAGGTTTCTTCGAACGAATAATTAATTGATTAGAATAATCGGGTTGTTAATTTTATACCCATGGCGCGAATCGATGAAAAGAATTATATTCGTTCATGCCAAAGTCCAAACGAATAGGCCTTATCCTTGGTCCCATTGTTTTTGCCTTAATTCAATGGCTTCCGTTGGAAATCATCTCCGAAAAAGCAGATAGTGTTATCGCCATTGCCGCCTGGATGGTCATTTGGTGGATCACCGAAGCAGTGAATATTTCCGTGACCGCCCTATTACCTCTTGTACTTTTACCGCTTCTTAAGGTTTTACCTATTGCAGATGTAGGTGCTAATTACGGGAGCCCTATTGTTTTCCTCTTTTTCGGAGGTTTTGTATTGGCGCTGGCTCTGGAGAAGGTCAATTTGCATAAACGCATCGCGCTTACAATAATCAAGTTCACCGGGACTACAGCCAACAAAGTCGTTCTTGGCTTTATGATAGCTACGGCCTTCCTGAGCATGTGGATCTCGAATACTGCTTCTACAGTGGTGATGCTGCCCATCGCCATGTCTGTCATCAACTTGCTGATCGATGACGCCGATGGATTTACCAAGCAGGATAAGAACTTTGCCCTTAGTATTATGTTGGGTATAGCATTCGCCGCAAATGCCGGTGGAATAGCAACCGTTATCGGCACCCCACCAAATTCTGTCCTTATCGGGCTTTTGGAGAACGAATACAATATTGAAGTTTCATTTTTGCGCTGGATGATTCTGGGATTACCTTTCTCTGCGCTTATGATCACCATCATTTACTTTACCCTTACCAAATGGTTTTTTCCAACATCTGGAATCCGTTTCGGTACCTCAGGAGAGGTTATTCATGAAGAATTAGCAAAACTAGGTCGAACCTCAGCCAGGGAAAAACGCGTCCTCACCATATTTGCAGTAGCTGTGTTCCTATGGGTATTCCGAACATTGATCAATAAATGGATTCCCGGGCTTGCTCTGAGCGATACTATCATATCGATGATAGCAGCAATCAGCTTGTTCGCCATTCCTTTTAGTTTTAAACGTAGTGAGTTCATTCTTGAATGGCCAGACACACGCAACCTGCCCTGGGGCATCCTTTTGCTTTTTGGAGGGGGATTGGCACTGGCAAGGGGTATGTCGGCCTCAGGTATTGTTGATGTTGTAGCTAATGCCATTGCTTCAAGCGACATCAGTATACTCCTTACGGTAAGCTTCCTGATAATCCTGATGTTATTCATGACCGAACTGATGAGCAATGTGGCACTTGTAGCTGTCCTGGCCCCTGTAGTGGCTGGTATCGCAATCGGACTAGGTGTTCCAATGCTCTACGTACTCATCCCGGTTACCATAGCCAGTAGTTGTGCATTTATGCTTCCTATGGCCACACCGCCAAATGCCATTGTTTTTGCCAGCGGATATATCCGTGTACATCAGATGGCCAGGGTTGGAGTTGTTCTTAACTTCATCGCTATAGGAATTTTGATACTGGTCTTTCAGTTTGTAATGCCGTTGCTATTTTAAAAAGGCCTCTACCGCATCCCGGTAAGCTGGAAATTCGATAAGATTGTTATGACCACCGCCTTCTACAGCAAACAGTTCTACATTTCCATTATTTACCTTTTCAGCCAATTTGGAACCGGACCGATAAGGCACGACATAGTCTTCAGTTCCATGAAAAATTGCGATCGGACCATTAAATCTCCCAAGATGTTCGTGATTTGGAAGTCGGTATTTTAAAAGTTTTCCAACCGGAAAAATTGGAAACCGGGTTTTAGCCACATCGGCAATGGAATAGAATGGCGACTCCAGAAGCACGCGCCTTGGATTATTTTGAGCTGCGATCTTCGAGGCAATTCCACTTCCCAATGACCGACCATAAACGGTAATATCCTTTTCATCATAACGATCCAGTAAATATTCATAGCACTTCTGACCATCGAGATATAATGCCTCCTCGCTGAGCTTTCCTTTGCTTTTGCCGTATGTCCTGTAATCCATCACCAAAACATCATAGCCGAGGTCTACAAAGTATGTGGTTACATGTCCCCAGCGATCCAGGTTGCCTGCATTACCGTGAAAATAAAGCATGGCACCTTTAGATTGTCTCGCTTTAAAGAATAAAGCATTGATTACACTGTTTTTGCCAGTTTCAAAGAACAATTCTTCAAATTCATGCTCAAATGTGTATTCATGGTCTTGCGCCAAAGGCACCGGCCTGAAGAGAAAACGTTCTTGTAATACATAAAGAATTGAGCCTACCATAACATATAATGCCAACGCCACCAGCAACAGCCGGCTAAACTTGTTTCTTGGCTTTTTTGCTGCTGTGTTTGACATGAATACTGGTTGTAGATAGATCGATATCCCTTGGTTTGGAGTTAATGATCTCACCAAGGATCTTGTGATACGATTCAAAATTATTCAAATTCTTATGACCACCACCTATTATGGTGTACAGCCTTGTGAACTGTGGATTGACCTGTGACAGCTTCACGCTGGACTTATAGGGGATCAATTTGTCATGTGTCCCATGAATGATATGTATAGGGCAACGTACATATTTAAGCCATTTATAGGTTGGTAAAGGATATTTTAACAATACAGATAACGGCATAAAAGGCATATATCGGCCGGTAACTTTGGTCAGGCTGTAATATGGTGCATCAAGGATCAGCATTTTAGGATTATTCATGGAAGCCAATTTCGCTGCAAATCCGGAGCCTAAAGACCGTCCGTAAAGAATCATGCGGTCTTCGGTTGTCTGTTCCCTGATCTTGTTGTAAACCAATTGTAAGTCCCGTTTAATGGCTTTTTGCGAACGTCTCCCGGTGCTTTTCCCAAACCCGCGATAATCAACCATGATCACGTTGTAATTGTGCCTGGTGAAATCCACAGCAAACTTTCCCCAACCCTTTATGCTCTTAGAATTGCCTTTGAGGTACAGCACGACACCCCTGGACTCACCCTTGGGAAGAAATCGAACCCCATTAATAATGGCTCCGTCACGGGTTTCCAGGTTATATTCTATCGTTTCCTGGTTTTCATAATGGAACTGAAAGTCCTGGGATAATTTCTCCGGTTTGAACAGTAAATAATCCTGTAAGTAATACAACGCCAGACTGATAACGATATAAGCACCAACGATTATGATCAGAATTTGCAACCAGTTCGGCATTTGTGAATATTTCATACAAGATAAAAAAAATAAGATTTTGACTCTATCATCTTCAGTTCATGGTGAAATTCATCATTATATCGATTTTTTGGGGCTGAATTTTTCATTTTTTATTACATTCATGCTCGCTATTAATCAAAATGTAATGAAAAAGCTTTTGCCCTGCTTGCTCCTGGTCATTCTTCTTGGATCCTGCAAAACCGATGATGATAATAATGTGGTTGCTCAATGCACCGAAGCGCTTAATATTCAGACTACTGAAATCGGGATCAATTTTGTCAGCCTGGAATGGAATGATACCAATGGCCCTATTGAATTCACGATTGAATATGGTGAAACCGGCTTTGTTCCCGGAACCGGTACTTTTGTGTCATCCGATACGCGTTCTGTTACCCTAACTAATTTAGATGCAGGAAAGGGCTATGATGTATACGTACAATCCATTTGCTCAGTTGATAATATCAGCATGCAGTCGCAGGCCTTCAGTTTTACAACTATGCCGCCGTTGGTAGTAGCGCAGTTCCTTCCGAATTTGTCCGACCTGAATTTATTCATCGGAGATATGCAAAACCTGGAACCATCACCTTATACGTTTGAATACGATTTAGCTACACCACTGTTCACAGACTACGCCCACAAGCAACGCCTGATCGCCCTACCGCAGGGTGAGAAAATGAGCTATCAAGGTGACGGCCTGCCAATTTTTCCTGATAATACGGTCATAGTTAAGACCTTTTCCTATAATTATGATGAAACCGATTTGTCTCAAGGCAGGTTGATAATAGAAACCCGTTTATTGATCAAGATCAATGGTGCCTGGGAACTTGGTAATTACCACTGGAACGAAGATCAGACAGATGCGGTATTATCACCCGATTCAGCCCTTGTCCCGGTGACTTATGTAGATGAACAGGGTATAACCAATAACATCACCTATGAAATTCCATCGGCCGAGGCCTGTTTTGATTGTCATAACAATGCACAGCAGGAAACGCCAATTGGGCCGAAATTGAGGACTTTGAACTTCGATGGTCAACTTCAGGAATTCATTACAAAAGGTTTTATCGATGGGTTGCCCGATGCTACCCTGGTGAATTCTTTGCCATCCTGGGATGATCCAAGTTTTTCAAGAGAGCAGCGCGCCAGGGCCTATTTCGATGTGAATTGTGCCCATTGTCATTCTGAAGGTGGTTTTTGTGGTGAATTGTCGAATCTCAGACTCAACTACGAAACACCCTTTGAAGACAGTAAAATCTATATCCAGCGTTTCAACATTCTTTTGAGGATGTCGGAATATATCCCGCAGTTCAGCATGCCTTATATCGGGACTACCATAGTGCACCAGGAAGGCTATGATTTGATAGAAAGTTATATTCAATCTTTAGATTAAAGGTTCCCAAGGAATTATTCGTTAAAAATTTCAAAATTTTACCATTCTTTCCGTGGTGTAACTTTGGTATTTCTTATTTTCACCCTTCTAATCAAAACCCTTGGAAAATTGAAATACACTACACCTAAGGTGCTATTGATAGCACTGTCCTTATTACTGGCTTCATGCAACACGGCCAAGAAGGCTAAAGAAGAGGCAGAAGCGAAGAAAGCAACCGCCGCAGCACAAAATAAAAAACCCCCAGCAAAGAAGAATGGAATCAAGCCCTACGACCAGGTCATCACCAAAGATGCAAAGTCCGATACGGGTTTGTTTGATGTTCATAAGATCGACGATAAATACTTCTATGAAATTCCCGACTCTTTATTCGAAAGAGAAATGCTTATGGTCACGCGGATCGCCAAGACCGCAAGCGGAATAGGATTTGGTGGCGGTAAACAAAACACTCAGGTTTTAAGATGGCAGAAAAAAGACCGAAAAGTAGCTTTGAGGGTAGTCTCTTATCAGGTTTTTGCGGCCGATTCACTACCGATTCACGAGGCCGTTGTCAATTCGAATTTTGAACCTGTATTATATACATTCCCCATTAAAGCGTTAAGCAAGGATTCTACAAAAACAGTCATAGACGTCACTGAATTGTTCGAAAAAGATGTAAAGGCCCTTGGTTTGAACTCATTCTATCGGAAACGCTATAAGGCTAACAGACTTGAGGCCAACAAATCCTTTATTGAAGGTATTAAGAGTTATCCATTGAATATGGAAGCACGGCATGTAAAGACCTATGCCTCTAGTGAACCTCCATCCAACCAATCGACAGGTTCTATTTCGATCGAAATAAATAATTCAATGATCCTTCTGCCTGCAGAACCCATGAAAAGAAGGTATTACGATGAACGCGTTGGTTGGTTCTCCAGGCCACAGATCGATTATGGATTAGATGATCAACAAGCTAAAACACTGAGATACCTTGACCGGTGGCGACTTGAGGTCAGAGATGAAGACATGGAAAAATTTAAACGCGGCGAGCTTGTTGTACCAAAGAAGCAGATCGTGTACTACATTGACAGGGCCACTCCTGAGAAATGGCGGAAATACATCAAACAAGGTATTGAAGACTGGCAAAAAGCATTTGAGCACGCCGGATTTAAAGATGCTATTATCGCTAAAGACCCGCCTTCAGCAGAAGAGGACCCTGAATGGAGCCCTGAAGATGTGAGATACTCTGTGGTGCGTTACCTGGCTTCGCCTATTCCAAACGCTAATGGTCCTCATGTAAGTGATCCGCGAAGTGGAGAGATACTAGAAAGCGATATCAACTGGTACCATAACGTCATGACCCTTTTGCGTGGATGGTTCTTTGTACAGACTGCAGCGATTAATCCGGATGCTCAGCGCCCCCAATTCGATGAAGAGGTCATGGGACGTTTAATCCGTTTTGTTTCTGCTCATGAAGTTGGACATACACTTGGCTTACCCCATAACATGGGAAGTAGTGTGGCCTACCCGGTGGAAAAACTCCGAGATGCTGAATTTACCCAGAAATATGGTACTGCACCATCTATTATGGATTATGCACGATTCAATTACGTAGCACAACCAGGAGATGAGGGCGTTGCACTAATGCCTGATATTGGTGTATATGACAAGTTCTCAATTGAATGGGGATATAAACCAATACTGGAGGCTGAAACGGCCGAGGATGAAAAATCAATCCTTAATGAATGGATTAGAAGGCATGAAGATGATCCAATGTACAGATTTGGTTATAGAAGTTCGATCGACCCTACATCGCAAACAGAAGATTTAGGTGATGATGCCATGAAAGCCAGTGATTATGGTATTGCCAATTTGAAACGAATAGTGCCCAATTTGATTGATTGGACCACTGAAGATGGTAAGGATTTTGATGATCTGGACTTCATGTATGGACAGGTGATTTCCCAATTCAGAAGATATATGGGGCATGTTACCACTAACATTGGTGGTATTTATCGATATACGAAGACGGCCGACCAGGAAGGTGCTGTTTACACTCATGTTGAACGAGCCAAACAGAAAGAAGCATTGGCATACCTAAACGACCGTTTATTTAAAACACCTGAGTGGCTGATTGACCAGGATATTTTTGATAAAATAGAATTTACGGGTACCGTTGAACGAATTCGGAGTTTGCAGTCAAGAACTCTGAATGGTATTCTGGATTTAAGGCGCTTGGCCCGAATGATAGAAAATGAGGCCTTAAACGGAAGCGATGCTTATAAAATTCATGAAATGATGCGCGACTTGAGAAATGGCATCTGGAGTGAATTAAATTCAGGACGAAGAATTGATACCTACAGGAGAAATCTTCAACGTGCTCATCTTGATCGATTGGCATATCTGATGACGACTAAAGACCTGCAAGGCTTCCCCGGACGATCGGAACCTGTAAATATTAGTCAATCTGATATCAGAACGGTGGCAAGAGCAGAATTAAATGCTATACAGAGGATTGCCAGAAATGCAGTTGGCAGGACCAATGATTATATGAGCAGGATACACCTGCAGGACGTTGTTGAACGTGTTGATAATATCCTGAATCCTAACGATTGATGACTTTCAACAGAATTAGAAGCTCCCGAATACGGGAGCTTTTTTTGTTAATAATAGTTAATACTCGAATTTCAGATTAAACCTTTCATAAAGAAGCTTGTCTTATTATCAGAATCAGAAAAACTAAAAGCAAGATGAAAAAATTAGTAACAGCGGTATTCCTTTTGATCGGGATGGGAGTCATAGCCCAGGAAGACACAAAAGCAAAAGGCGACCTACCTGATATTTCGCCTGAGGAAGCCGCAACATTGAAAACCAAAAGAATGACCCTCGATCTTAATCTGAACGATTCTCAGATCGATGAGGTCTATCAGATGAACTTGAAGAATGCCCGGGAGCGTCAGGCCAAAAGAGCCGAAATGAAGCAAAAGCGACAAAGTGGGGATTTGACCAAACCTACAAAGGAAGAGCGCATGTCCTTGATGAATGACCGGCTTGACAAGCAAATTGATCATAAACGCAATATGCAACGTGTTCTGAATCAAGAACAGTTTCAAAAATGGGAACGCGGCGCCAAACGTGCCCAACAGAAAAGAAAGGGCACTCAAATGAAAGGTCAGCACGGCATGAGAGGTAAACAAAAAGGTATGCGGGGACAAAGAGGAATGAAACGTCAACGCATTAAACGATAATGCCCCAAAGTCTTCTACAAAACTTTGGAGTATAAAGTTGGATTGGTTAGTTTTTGGGAAAAGCATCGCTCACAAGCGATGCTTTTTTGTTGCATGTATTGTTTAAAAATTAGTATTTTAGTCGAAGAATGAACTAAAACACATGCTTTATGAAAAACCTGTTAACCCTTTGCTTCTTTGCTTTTGCCTTATTGATTAGTAGTCAGGATTCCTTTGCACAGGAAAAGTACAAGGCAATAGATGAGATGGTTAAGATCGAAACCAAGGATCTTACAAAGATCTTAGGCTTGGATAATGATCAGGCTGCGATGGTGGCAAGGACATTATATGCCAAGGAAAAAGCTTATGTTGACCTTGACGAAAATACTGCAATAGATAAAAAACAATATGCTGAAACCAAGGCTAAGGTTGATATGAACTTTAAGTCGAAAATGATGCAGATCTTAACCGAGGAACAATTTACCGCGTATAGCAGTTACCTGGGCAAAAAAGACAAACCAAAGTATTAAAGAATTATAATTGAATAACGGACCTCACCAATGGTGAGGTTTTTTTATTTGTCGTTATCGCTGAGGTTGAGCTTCTGTCCTATTTCAATGGTATTTCCATTCAAACTGTTCATTGCCTTTAATCGATCGACAGACAAATTGTAGCGTTTGGCAATTGAGTATAAGGTATCGCCTTTAACAACAGTATGTTCCTCGGGGATTTCGGCAATGGCAAATTCTGAATTAACCTCATCATATTTGTGAAGCTCATACCGTTCTATTAAACTGATAAGTTTCTGAGGATATTTTGGATCAGTGGCATAACCAGCCCGGCGCAACTCTTTTGCCCATCCTTTATAATCGTTTATTTTAAGGTCAAAGAGTTTGGCATATCGCTTCCTTCCTGCAAGGAATTCGGAATGGTCCCTAAAAGATTCGGACGCTAATTTATACTTTCTGAAGCATTCTTGTTTTCGGTCATCGTCATGATAAATAGCCTCTCCGTTCCATCCGTGGCACTTTATTCCAAAGTGATTATTGGCTACTGCTGCTAATCGGCCTTTGCCGGACCCCGATTCCAGTATTCCCTGAGCAAGCGTAATACTGGCTGGAATACCATATTGCCTCATTTCATGGACAGCAATGTCCTTGTAGAGATCGATATAGTCAATTGTAGTACCTGAAAAAGATTTTGGTTTTGATGAAGTTGGGGTCGTGCCGGGGATGTCTTTTGGCTGCTCCTTTTCGACCGTTTGAGTTTTCTTGGTGACTATGGTTTTTTTGGATTTACATCCAAAGCAGAACAGAATTAAGGCGACGAGGGCGAAGTATCTCATAGTTCTTTAATCAAAGGTAATCCTTTTTTCTTAAGCCTGGCATTCATTCCGGCGATGCCTTGAAGTCCGCCTGTATGTATGACCAGGATCTTTTTCCTAGGCTCGAATTGTCTATTTTCAATCATGTCTTGAACACCATATAACAATTTACCTGTGTATACAGGATCAAGGGGTATGCCATGTTCCTCATGGAACCGATTAATAAAACTGATTAAATCCCGATTTATTTTGGCATATCCGCCAAAATTATAGTCGGATATGATCTCAAAATTCTTCTTATTGGTCCAGGACGTAATATCGGCTTCCCTTGATGAATCATCAACTGCCATAAATCCATATACCTTCTGATCTGGCCGACTTTTATTTATAATTCCGGCCAGAGTGCCCCCGGTGCCAACCGAACAACAAATGATATCGAATGCCGCATCATCATCGGTCAGGATCTCCTCACAGCCTTTGATGGCCAATGCATTGGTTCCACCCTCGGGTATGGTGTAAAACGAACCAAACTCTGCTTTCAAGGTATTTAGTGCTTCTTGCTGATCTTTAACCCTGTACCACGCCCTTGAGACAAAATGCAGGTGCATTCCATTATTCACAGCTTTTTTTAAGGTTGGATTGTTATGGATCTGGTTTTTTAATTCTTCACCACGGATCACCCCAATGGTCTTAAATCCAAATTGCGATCCAGCCTTAGCCAAAGCATCGATATGATTTGAAAAGGCACCACCAAATGACAATAATGTATCAAATCCGCTTTCACGAGCCTTGACCAGGTTATATTTAAGCTTTCTGTACTTATTTCCTGACAAAAAAGGGTGTGTAATGTATTCTTTTTTAAGATATAATGCAGTCCCTATTCTCACATTCAGATCAGCAGTATTTATGGGGTTTGTCAGCATTTTTGTGCACTTTATCGATTAGATGTTCAGAAAAAGACTACAAAGATTTTTAGTATTTTTCGATGAAATACAAAGCCAATTATTTGGTTTTTTTTTATTTATTCCTACATTCGCACCGTTAGTCAAATTCTACGTGCTATAATAGCTAAGCATAGATGGCTGATGCCCTAAGAATTAATTACTCCATTTTATTCCCTTAACAACCTTTATTAAATCAATCGTTTGCATCAGAACTGTAGTTCTGAGTTGTAAATGTAATTGAAATGAAACGATTCAATATTGAATTATTTCGTTAAATGCTCTATTTTTCAAACATGATATGCGTATGAAGCCAATTTAACATGAGAGGTGAAATTATTGCAACTTGAAATTTAAACCAAGAAGATGGGGCATCTAACCAAAAAGCAACGCAGCCAGGCAGGATG
>CAJIBQ010000021.1_pt1 | contig 11643 bp, 15 predicted proteins | sample 9199391 | NCBI WGS metagenome assembly CAJIBQ01 (sample SAMEA7708309, study PRJEB35096) | sediment metagenome | biome: marine neritic benthic zone biome [ENVO:01000025]; feature: sediment [ENVO:00002007]; material: shallow marine sediment [ENVO:03000034] sea grass bed [ENVO_01000059] ... | reverse complement strand
GTTTAACCAACCAAGACATTTATGATCCAGTTCTTCAGGCGCATCCGTAAAGGTCTATTAAACGAGAAACGACTTGGAAAGTACCTCCTTTATGCCGTTGGTGAGATCCTACTTGTGGTCATTGGAATTCTCATTGCATTAAGCATCAATAACTGGAATGAACAACTAAAGGCTAATGACCTTGAAGCTGAATATTATTGCAGGCTCCTCGAAGATCTTGAACAAGATGGCGAACAGATCGATGCCCTGGTGACCATGGCCGAGAAAAGACTCAAAGCTTCAAACCAGGCGGTGCGATTGCTCATCACAGAACGACCAAATAAGATTGAAGCGGCAGATCAGATCGCTCTTGCGATTAAAGCGATATTTACAGATTTCAAACCGAATAATTCGGCTTTTGAAGATCTTAAATCAGGGGCCAATCTCAACATCATCCGGGATAAAAGCATAATCAATGCGCTCAACACCTATTTTAACAATATTGAGAGCCTGAAAAGCATCATCAAAATCAATGGTCAGAATGCTGTGGATATCTATTATGCACATGAGGACAGTTTTGCCAATGGCAAAACTCAGGCTTCTATTCTCAGGGGAAGGTTTAAGGAAGGTATGGATGCTGATATCCGTGAAGCCATAGTCATTGACACTACAGAAACCTTTACCGAAACCATGAAAAACAGACTGTATAATGAGGCTCTGAGATATACTTCAGCAAATACCAGACAATTGGAATTGTATAACATTCTTAAGGAATACAATAGTAATATGCTGACCCTTTTGGGCCGAAAATGTGAGGTCAGAGATGATTAAATTTTTCCGTAAAATCCGTCAATCACTAATTATTTAGAACAAAACACTTTGTCATTCCTGCGCAGGCAGGAATCCAAATAGAATAAAATAATGCATATAAATGTTCATCAATACTATTTATACATACTTTCAAACAAGTATAATGGAACATTATATATTGGAGTAACAAACGATCTAGAACGCAGGATGTTTGAACATAAAAATAAACTAATTGAAGGTTTTACAAAAAAGTATGGCCTTGACCGATTGGTCTATTTTGAAACTTTTCAATACGTTACTGATGCCATTAAGAGAGAGAAAAATATGAAAAAATGGAAGCGTCAATGGAAAAAGATGTAATTGAAAAAGAAAATCCAAATTGGAAAGACCTATCTAAAGATTGGCCAATTTTTAAAGAAGTCTAAAACTAACTTATAAGTGGATTCCTGCCTGCGCAGGAATGACAAGACATAGATTTTATGATCAAATTTTTAGGTCAAATAACCAACGTCAATTCGAGTGTCCGCCTAACGGCAAAGCAGGAAGTCGAGGAATGTCAGGTCGAACGCCCGCCTGCTGGATGGGCAGGAAATCAATAATGTCGGGCGGAGCGCCAGACTGCCGGCATGGCAGGGAGTCAAAAATGTCAGGTCAAGCGGGATCAAAAATGTCAGGTCGAGCGGAGTCGAGACCTCTTTATAGCCTATGAAATTATATTGCATCTACATACTGGAATGTTCCGATGGACTAACATATACCGGGATTACTAATGATCTGACAAGGCGCATTGTGGAACATGAAAAAGGGTTGAATAAATCATGCTTTACCTATAAAAGAAGACCGGTGAAGTTAATATTTCATCAAGAGTTTAATGACGTGGAACAAGCGATATATTTCGAAAAAAAGATTAAGAAATGGAGTGCTAAAAAGAAAAAAGCCCTAGCAATGGGCGATTTTGAATTGCTGAAGTTGCTTGCAGAATGTATGAATAAATCGCATTTTAAAAACCATAAAGAGCAATTAGGTCTCGACTCCGCTCGACCTGACAAGACTAAAAACCTATGATCAAGTTCTTCAAGGAAAACATCATTAATTACATGTCAGCTGTAGACATTTGAAACTTCTCAACGATCTGAAGGATGGGTCCAATGCTCGACTTATCCATAAAATCAAAACCTTTGAGTTCATGCTCCCTCGCCACTTTATCTCTGTTGAACATGGCGCCGATGACCAGCATGATCTTGTCGTATGCAGAAAGGTATTCCTTAATTTGTCGGCCACGAAGTGCCACATGATGCATCTTTGAAGTCAATTTCTCGGGTAGGCTTTTTTCTACCCAACCATCTAACTTCTTTCCAGCACCTGCACCTGAAACAGAATAAAAAATAACCGGTTTAGTTTCTAAAACAGACATGTTCTTCTTTATCCAGTCCCTGATCGAAAGTCGGAAATACATGATAGGGCTTCCAATAATCAAAAAATCAAACTGCTGCAGGTCCGCCGTATCCTCTCTGACATCGAATATGGGTAAGCCCGTTGCCTCTGCAATCCATTTTGCATATTGCTGCGTGCTGCCATACTTGCTCGTATAAAAAATAGCGCCTTTCATCTTACGTTTTTTAGTCAGAATCTAAATTACGATCGGGGCGACATTTAAAAAATGATAATAATCAGATAAAGATCAATTTTTAAGAAATCAACAATCTGGTTTTGAAAAGGTTATAAAGAGAAGAACTACTCAATGGAATAGAAAAAATAGTTGAAAATCTAAACATCCATCACCAACTTATACCCTACACCTCGAATGTTTTTGATCTTGATTTTTGAATCGAATTCAAGTTTCTTTCGAAGCTTTGAAATAAACACATCAAGGGTGCGGCCCACATAATCGCCTTCGTCTCCCCAAACTTTATTGAGGATAATGTCGCGCTCTACCGTAGTGTTGGCCGAATCATAAAGTAAAAGCAAAAGATCCGCTTCTTTTGAGGTCAATTCAATGCGCTGTTCTTCAATAATGAGTTGGGTATTGAGCTTATCGAAATAATAGGCCCCTAAAGGGATCAGGTTCGGATTTGAGCTTAAAGCGGTTTTTCGCCTCCGGAATAAAGCATAGAGAACTGCTGCGAGTATCACCAAAAGTCCAACAACTATATAGATGAGGTTCTTATCTGAACTTGAAGACGAGTCAATCTGTAAGGCCTTCAGTGCCTCCCCGGGTTCCAGTATGGTAAACATCAAACTATAACAGCCTTTCGGTTGGCTGCGCTGGCCACAAGCAACAATATCCGATGTGCCTTCCACATCCACCTTAAAAGCATAAACCTTGTCACCATTTTCACAGGCTTCCACCTCTACGATATAGTGTTTGGCCATTTCTGTATCCGCAATGACTTTATCTATGGTTGCTACGAGTTCCTCCGGTACAAATCCGAATTCGCCATCAAAAGCAATACGATACCGATCCCCTTCTTTTGTAATTGGCAGAATTCTGGAAGTGCTGTCGCCCGACTGTAACATCAGCTTGTGACCTATCATGCGAAGGCCTATTTCAAGCTGTTTTTCGGCATTATCGTCCTGGGCGTGTCCGGGAATTAAAACGAACAGCAAGAAGTATATAAAGCAGGATATGATCTTAAGTGCAGGTGGGTTCATATTACAAAACTATTGGAATCTCGCTTAGTTTATAATGATTTACACAATTTTTACATTATTTTACATTCCTACCACCCCCCAAAGCCACATTTCACCATAGATTTGATTTAAAATCCTTAAATTCACTAATATGAAAAAGTCGATCAACTATATAATTGCAACGGTGGTGATAATTGGTTTACTGGCATTTGGTGTGTTCAACGATAATAAAAATAAGGTCGATCTGATGGATACTGTCAGTAACGAGAGCTTTTCAATAATCGATGAATCGGAATCCAATATCTTCCTTGACTATGGACCACGTTATTACAGCCTTACCAAATCGAAGATGGAAAGTATGACCTCATTCGACGATATAATCGGACAGGAACATGCCGGGCGGATAGTCGAATATAAAACGATCAGCGTGAGCCTGCTTGATGATAATGAAAAGACTGTAACAAGAATAGAGGGTTCAGGTGGCGATTTTAACCAGGCTCAGCTCGATTTTCTTCATAATGCCGATTATTCTACCAATATTTTGGTTTGGGCCCATTATATTGAGAAAAAACCGGAGACCCTGAGCATTGAGGACAGCTCCTGGACGCCTTATATCACTGTCATTCCAGAAACACAGGCCGAATATGCTGATGGTAAAGATGCGATGATCGATTTTCTTAAATCCGATCCAAATGGCGCCATGGGAAATGAAGATGGTCTTGGACGGGGTAGACTAATTTTCACCGTTGGTCTAGATGGTAGTATTTCCGAATTCAAACTATCAACAAGCTGTGGAATCCCTGAGATCGATGACAATCTTTTAAAGCGCTTTGAAAGCTTACCGGGTAAATGGGAACCCGCAAGGAATGCCGAAGACAAAGCTGTGGAGCAAACTTTGGTGCTTTCCTATGGAATGAATGGTTGCTAAATCACTTGCTCCCTTTTTGTTAACCTAGTTAGTATTCTTTCTCCAAGAGTTAATCATTCTTCATGAATTAAAGCCAAGTGATCAGTTGGTGACACCTATCATTTCTATTCAAAACCCAAAACGGTCTTCCATGCCAATAACCCCTAACTTCAAATTACTTTCAACAAAAACAGTGATGGACAAGTAAAAATTTTTAACTTGCCGGCCGGTGGGGAGAATTCCCTGGTACGAAAATTTAAAAGAATAGTATTTCCGATTAATTTGTGGCTTCAAATGGTAATTGTCTACCTCGGTCATTTTCGATAATTTGAATAAGACGACAGATTTCCATTAGTGATTTTAATCAGCTTTTAGGTCATAATAAAGGTCTATCTTTTAATATTAAAGTGGTGTTCAAGATTATGCCTCCAAGGCCAATAACATTACAGGTTTCTCCACCCGATCAGGTTGAGTCCGTAAATCGGGTAATAAGAAGTGTAAGACCGTGCGAATTAAAAGATAGGAAAACGGTATCTTCAATTATTGCCTCAACCTTCGCAGAGAATCATGGCGTATGCTGGTTATTAAAAAACCACGGGAAAGTCAGGAGTGAAATTAAAAGATTGGCAGATTATGCATTTGTTAAGGCCTATAATTCAGATGGGGCCTATATCGCGAAGAATGGAGCTGGTGTTGCTCTTTGTTATAAGAATTCAAAATCTAAATTCTCTTTGAGAGAATTAATTTATCAGCTTTTATTTGTAATCACTTCAGTCCGAATATTTCATTTACCCAATATTCTTAAACGCGAAGCCGAACGTAAACGGATAAGATCTCAATTTGATGATTACATTTACTTTTGGTTCCTGGGCGTGAAGCCCAACGGCCAAAATATAGGTTTTGATCTTAAAAATAAGATTGTTCAAAAAGCACGGTCATTAAACCTTCCTATTTGTCTTGAGACTTCAAGTCTGAGACATAAAATGGTCTATGAACATCTTGGATTCGAAACCTATCATTTTTGGGAAGACATAAAAAAAGATATTCGGTTTTGGTTCATGAAAATGGAGCCAAATAAATAAAATTTAACTATGGCAAATGATATATTAGACAACCTGGACCTTGAAAAGGGAGCCTTTGGAGAAGTTATAAAAGAAGGGCATGGCTACGTGACCTTCCCTAAATTAAAAGGGAAATTGGGGCCCAGGATGCAATTCAATAATACTGAAAAGATAATCTGGAGCCTTAATGATTATCTGGGCCTTGCAACAGATCCGGAGATCAAAGAATCGGATATCGAATTAGCCAGGAAATATGGTATGTCCTATCCGATGGGATCAAGGATCATGTCGGGTAATCTCGATGCCCATGAAGAATTGGAAAATAAACTTGCCGAATATGTTGGTAAAGAGGCTGCCATTTTGTGCAATTTCGGGTACCAGGGCATACTATCCACAATCGATGCTTTATTGACCAGGCGCGATGTTGTAATCTATGATGAGGAATCCCATGCTTGCATTATTGACGGTGTAAGATTGCATTTAGGGAAACGAATGGTATTTAAACATAATGATGTCGATCACCTGGAAGCCCAATTAAAAAAAGCCGAGCAAATTACTTCAGAAACCAAAGGCGGTATTTTGGTCATAAGTGAAGGCATTTTCAGTATGAAAGGCGAACAGGGAAAACTAAAAGAGATAACCGAGTTGAAAAAGCGTTATTCTTTCAGGTTATTGGTTGATGATGCTCATGGTTTTGGTGTACTTGGGAAAAGAGGTTCGGGAACTGCCGAAGTTCAGGATGTAATCGATGATGTAGACTTCTATTTTTCCACTTTTGCCAAAGCCGTAGCCTCAATTGGTGCATTCGTTGCGGCCGATAAAAAGGTAATCGACTACTTATATTATAACGTCAGGTCGCAGGTCTTTGCCAAGTCCCTGCCTATTGTGCTTACTATCGGTGCTATAAACCGACTGGAAAAAGTGAAAAATGACCATTTCAGAAGGGAAAAGTTATGGGAATGCGCTCATATGTTACAGAAAGGGCTGAAGAGCGCCGGATTCAATATCGGGGAAAGCCAATCCCCTATTACGCCGGTATATCTTTCAGGCTCTATAGACAATGCCAGGCAGATTTTAGTAGCTCTAAGGGAAGAACATAACATTTTCTGCTCCGGTGTTATATATCCGGTGGTACCAAAAGGAACAATCCTATTCAGGCTTGTATCTACGGCCAATCATTCCGAATCGGATGTACAGGAGACCATTAACGCTTTCGCTGCTTTACGGGAGAAAAAATTGGTTTTGTCTTCTTAAAATTTGGACTTTTTAGAAGGAATTTACCATTATATAGCATTGTTTCTTCGAGAGTAAAGTATTGAACCCAATTTTAATGAATAGGCAGCAGATCATAGATTGGCTGATTGAAGGTGATATTTCAATTCAATATCAGACTTTCCGGGATCTTCATGGAATAGATCGGAAAGACCTGCAAAAACGAATTGCGAATGAAGGTTGGGGAAAACAATTCTTAAATAAGCGCCACGAAAATGGCCATTGGGGAGATCGATTTTACCAGCCTAAATGGATATCCACGCATTATACCTTACTCGATCTTCGAAATTTGAATCTTTATCCTGAAAACAGCCATGTTAATGAAACTATTAATATGGTCCTTGATGCTGGTAAGTCTTCCGACGGAGGCATTCCATTGGGCCCTTCAACGCAACGATATAGTGACATATGTGTTAACGGCATGTTTCTGAATTACGCCAGTTATTTTAAAACAGCTGAAAGTAAACTACAGTCTGTTGTCGATTGCATTTTGAACGAAATCATGCCAGATGGTGGATTTAATTGCAAGACGATTAGAAGTGGAGCCAGACATAGTTCTTTACATTCTACACTATCAGTTCTTGAGGGCTTTGAGTCATTCCAGAGTTCGGGAAACAAATACAGAAAAAAGGACATCGATAAGGCGGTTGCGAGGGCAGAGGAATTCATATTAATGCACCGCTTTTTTCTGTCTGATCGGACCGGAAAGATCATTTCGAAAGATTTTCTCAAATTGACATATCCCGGAAGATGGAAATATGATATCCTTAGGGCATTGGATTATTTTCAAAATTCTGAACACAGTTGGGATGAACGGATGCTTGATGCTATACATATACTTCAGAAGAAAAGAAATAAGGATGGAACATGGAATATGCAAGCTGCTCATCCAGGGAAAGTGCATTTCGTGATGGAAAAAGCAGGAGAACGGAGCAGATGGAATACTTTAAGAGCCTTAAGAGTACTAAATCATTTTATACCCGAATTTTAATTAATTTAGACATATGGGAACATTGGTAACTGCATTTTTGATCACCGTTGTAGTTGTATTTGGATTAATGTTCTTCATTTTTAAAATCGTCAATAAATCAAAATCCCCTTTACGAAACAGGTACTATTGGATCACTTCCATCGTTGCAGTTCCACTGTTGCTAGTTGGAACGATTTACTTTAACTATAAATCGAATGCGTCCTTCAAAGCTCAGGAATTCGATATGCAAAAATGGATGGCGAATTCCGATAAGAGATATTTACTTGTAGATGATCTCATCGAAGATGAGAAGCTCATAGGCCTTACGGTTAAACAAGTGGAAGCATTGCTGGGGGAAGTGGAGCAAGAAACAGATTCTGGCCTGTATTACTATATCGGGTATAATCCAAAAACTTTTATGAATATGGCCCCGGAGTTTTTAGTAATTACTATCAGTGAAGGCAAAGTGACCGAAGTCCAAGTACAGGACTAAAACAAAATCAATCCCAAATGGGATTGATTTTTACATGATCTTTTCCTTAACTCAATTTAAATGAGGCTCCGCAGGCTTCTCGGCCCATTTGTTCAGATCAGCCTTCATCAAATCCTCTTTAGTCATAGCGATACTAAATTCGCATTGGGCGTTAAAATTTAAAAACATTGGTTCGGCAACTGACGGAATTTGAGATGCGTCTGATAGGTCGACTACCATAGTGCAGCCACGCTTGCCATTGCGCTCAGAGAAATAGACCTGCTCAGGCTTAATTTCTTCCATACATCGATTGATGATCTCACCGGCCGTGCCGTTTCGCACTAGCGTATTAAAAGGCTCAATGGGGAATGTGACATTTACTAATAGTCTCATAATTTAAATGGTTTTGATTGTACTATAAAATACATAATTATTTCTTTGGTAGTTGGTTTTCAGATAGATAGATATCAACAATTCCGTTCTAAATGCTTGACTTTTACCGGGTAGGCTACCCCATTATATTTTGTATCTTAGAGTTACTAACCATCATCCTAAACCGTTCTTAATGAAAACAACCAACCTGATAGGAGCTTACTTATTGATCGTAATCATATTATTAAGCGCCATCCCGATTTGGATCTATCTGAATAATCCAATTGAAAAACCCCTGACCAAAGTTCTCGTTTACATTGGCTGTTCAGGTGGGATTGGCGGAACTATATACAGCATTCGTGGGTTCTATAAAAATCTTGGTGGTGCCTCTTTTACGGCCAATTGGACCTGGTGGTATATCTTTCGCCCGGTAATAAGTGCTGTAATTGGTGTATTCTCCTATTTTTTGCTGGTAGGTGGACTGATGAGTATCTCAAATTCCCCCGATGTGAATTATAGCAAAAGTGTGATGTTCTATTGCGCCGTGGCATTCCTGGCAGGTTTCTCCTTTACCCAATTCATGAGTAAAGTGGAAGGTGTATCAGAAACTATGTTTTCAAGATCCAATCGTTCTGCGGCTGTAACCGATGTGATCAAAAAGAAAAAAAAGAAAAAGAAAGATCGCGTTCAGAATTAATATGTAACCAATATGCAAGACCTGATAAAATATGCTTTCGACTTCTTCGCCCATGTCCTGCCCGGACTGGTAATCTTATTGGCCTTATCGCTGATAAATTCTGAGATCGAAACCCTGGAAAATATTCAAAATGCCTTTACCGCAAAACGAAGTACGGGCGAAACCACTATTATAGTGATCGTTGCCTATGCCGTTGGCTTTGCAATTTATCCATTTGGACGATGGCTGTATCGAACAGTTGGATTCAAGATCTGGGGTAAGAATGTCAAGAATAAAGTGGACATGTTCCTTTCGGATAAATACGTACTTATCAGAGAAAAAAGTGAAATCAATTTTCAGTACATCGAATCCTGGAACATATATTGCGCCATGTCTCATAACTTCGCCATGGCAGCACTTGTTTTTTTTGGTATTAGTGTTTATAAAGCAATTGCTGTATCAACTGATAAATGGATTTGGGCGGTAATCGCGTTAAGCAGCTTGTTCATGTTCTTTGTGTTTCTCTACAGGGCTGTTAAATTCTACCACTGGGCGCGTCATGACCTGAATGCCACCGTAAAATATATCAAGAATAACGATTAAGTTTTCGGGTTGATAAATCACAAACTCAACTATCACATTATGAGACCATTTTTTTTAATAGTACTTTTTGTTTTTGGGTGTACCAATCCAGATCCTCATGATAATCGTGAGCAATATGTAGAAGAAATACGAGCTACGGAGTGGGCATTTGACAGCCTGGCTCAAGTAGAAGGCCTTGCTGTTGCATTCGGTACCTATGCAGCACCTGATGCTGTTATTAAACGTTCTGGAAAACTTATAAAAGGACCTGAAGATATTCGTTCATATTATGAGGCCGATGAAGTGCCTTGCGAATCCTTGAGTTGGAAACCTACGCATATCGAAGCGAGTATTTCTGGTGATCTCGCGTCTACATACGGTGATTACGTCTACACTTTTATCGATTCAACCGGGGTAAAGCAAGAACGAACCGGGCATTTCCATACGGTATGGAAGCGTCAGGAAGACGGAAACTGGAAATTTATCTGGGATTGATGGAAAACTTTTTTAAGGCGAAAGGGCAGAATCATATATTTGGAAGCTGGCCGGGAACTGAAGGTGGAATATAAGGCGGTTGATATTTTATTGGTCCGGATACCCTGGTCATATAGATTGGTTAAACTGCCAAGGATGAGGACTAGTGTAAACGTTGATAGTTAAGCATTAAAAAACCGGTATAGTTTCGCTATACCGGCCTTTACCTTTTACTTCGCAGCGGACGTCTACGTCCGCATCGAACACTAAATTTTAAATTCCCTCTAAGGAGAGTAGTATTTGTTGACTTAATTAGCTCGAGCATTGGTCTAAGTCTACCAGTTGAAGCTTACTACTATAGATGCTTCACAATCCATTCCACGATATGGATTAAAATTCTTGGGCAAGTAATCCTTGGTGTCGAATCCAAGGTCGAGCTCTTCCTCTAGCTCATATAACTCGATAGTATTCCAGTCGATGTCAAACATCCCTTTTCTAGGGTTGAAGTTCTCTGGCAAATACTCAGTTGTGTCAAAACCGATGTCGAGTTCTTCCTCAAGATCATAAACTTTAATGTCGTTTATGTTTATAATATCTTCACCATTGGTTGGGACGCCAAATAATTCTAGTTCTAGTTCTAATTTCTCGATCTCTATGGAGATTAATTCATCCATTGGATCTGTTCCGGTGCTTGTATTTGCGGTTGCATTCAAAGCGCCAAGCGCAAAAACGAATACAAATAATTTACGTAACATATTTAATTGATTTAATTGGTTGTTTTTAATCATTTAAGATTCATGATTCTTTGTCTATAGGACTCGTATCCCACGCTATTGTTACAATACAAGCGATCGAATTAACAATTTGGTAACAAATATACAGTCGAAATCTATCGTTTTTTTGCCGATATCAAACCCATTCGATTTACCTATAGAATCTGATATTCCGGGAATTTTTGATATTCCATATATGTAGGCTTAGTTTTTAATTTTATGTAGGAAAGAATTGACATAAAAATTTATGTAACAATCTCAAATTTATAATCCTTTTCTGACAAAAAATGATTCCTGAAGCTGTGAAAGTTATTTAATTACCTTAAAATATTAGGTATTTAATCGGATTTTTTACTACTTTCGTCGATGATAAATTTAAAATAAGAGTCTTATGAGCCCCAAATCTCATGCTGCTTATTCTTTTAAGCCAATATTTGCTGCACTATTGCTGCTCCTTATTTCCAATGTATTTGCTTCAGCTGATACAGATAAAGGACTATTCTCAATTCAGTTCTCCTGGAATGCCGAGTCTTACAACAATAACAACACCATTACTGTAGAATACCAACGGAAAGCATTTCTATCCAAAGCCAAAACTTCCTCCGGTACAGGACAATTCATTGCCAAGAAGAACGAATTCATAAACGTAGAACTCCCTGACGGG
>CAJIBQ010000017.1_pt1 | contig 11712 bp, 7 predicted proteins | sample 9199391 | NCBI WGS metagenome assembly CAJIBQ01 (sample SAMEA7708309, study PRJEB35096) | sediment metagenome | biome: marine neritic benthic zone biome [ENVO:01000025]; feature: sediment [ENVO:00002007]; material: shallow marine sediment [ENVO:03000034] sea grass bed [ENVO_01000059] ... | reverse complement strand
CAACCATAATACAACAAACTCTGCGTTCAGCCTTGAACCCTGGCAGGCCAAGATACTCCGTAAAATAGCGGATTAATCAATCCACCCTTTCGAACGTTCAACAGCTTTATTCCATTGGGTGATCATACTTTCTCTAAGCTCATCCGACAGATCAGGCGAATAGGATTTGTCAATTCCCCATTGTGATTTGATTTCTTCAATATTTTTATAAAACCCAACAGCCAACCCAGCCAAATATGCAGCACCCAATGCGGTAGTTTCCTGAATCTTTGCTCGAATTACCTGAAAACCAAACAGATCGGCCTGTATCTGCATGAGCAGATCATTTGCAGAAGCACCGCCATCAACGCGTAATTCAGAACATTTTTGATTAGCATCTTCTTCCATAACCTTTACGATATCACAAACCTGCATGGCAATACCTTCCAATGTAGCCCGGGCTATATGTCCACGCCCTGAACCCCTGGTGATTCCGAACAAGGCGCCCCTTGCATAAGGATCCCAATGTGGAGCCCCCATGCCTGTTAAAGCCGGAACAAAAACCACCCCGCCAGAATCTTCTACAGACTTGGCCAGGGTTTCTATTTCTTTGGTATCATCTATTATCTGAAGCCCGTCACGCACCCATTGAACTGCTGCGCCGCCCACAAAAACACTACCCTCAAGGGCATAATGAGTTTTATCAGCAATGGTCCAGGCCACCGTAGTAAGCAGGTTGTTTTGAGATGACACGGCTTTTTCTCCCGTATTCATAAGTAAAAAGCATCCTGTACCATAGGTGTTCTTTGCCATACCCTGTTCAACGCACATCTGCCCGAATAAAGCGGCCTGCTGATCTCCTGCAATACCTGAAATAGGAATTGAGCTGCCAAGCAGATCGGGATCTGTATAACCATAGATCTCACTACTGGATCTCACTTCAGGTAATATTTCGACCGGAATATCAAAGAGATCCAATAACGCATCATCCCATACCAATTCATGTATGTTATATAACATCGTTCTGCTGGCATTCGAAGGATCCGTGATAAATACTTTTCCGCCGGTCAAATTGTAAACCAACCAGGTATCAATGGTTCCAAAACACAGTTGTCCATTGCGAGCTTTTTCTTTGGCACCAGGGACATTTTCCAAGAGCCAGTTCAGTTTTGAAGCAGAGAAATATGCATCGATAACCAATCCGGTTTTATCTCGGATAAATGATTCTTTACCATTTGCTTTTAACCGGTCACAATAATCAGCGGTTCGCCTGTCCTGCCAAACGATGGCGTTATATAATGGTTCTCCACTGGCTTTATCCCAGATAATAGTTGTTTCGCGCTGATTGGTTATTCCAATGGCTGCAACATTTGTTATAGGGAAATCTTGCGATTTAAGGAGCTCTCTAATAGTATTCAACTGTGAGTTCCATATGGCATTCGGATCATGCTCCACCCAACCGGGATGAGGAAAGATCTGCTCGAACTCCTGTTGAGAGCTGGCCACTATCTTGCCTTCTTTGTCAACAAGAAGAGATCTGCTAGATGTGGTACCTTGATCTAAAGCTAGGATGAATTGATTAGCCATGTTCAATGCTTTTTATTTGGTAATTGCCCGCCATACTTATAAAAGAGGCATGTTGGCCATCTCGCCAGGAATCGTCTTTTCCTAATTCATCAGCAAGAATTTGTGAAACCACAGGGCTGCATTCTATTGCGGCTTCCGAATCAAAGAACAAAAGGCGAATACGCCTGGATAGAATATCATCGACTGTGCGGGCCATCTCATAACGAATTGCCCAGATCACCTGGCCGATTAAAAAGGGATAATCCTTGTGGAGTTTTCTTTGGTATTCGGGCTTAGATTCAATCAAGCTCTTTAAAGCTTCGCCATCCGATCCATAAGGTTTATAGATACCATTGTGCTGATCAGCAGGGTCCATATCGCCATGAATGGCCAACTTTTTAGTAACACATTGCTTAGGCTCAAGACCGGCATGCTTAATGGAGGTGTTAATAATCTGTTCGGCCATAAGCCTATATGTTGTCCATTTTCCGCCAAGAATCGAGATCAATCCAGATTCAGATATTATGATCTGGTGTCCTCTGGAAATCTCCTTGGTGTTCTTTTTGTCGCCTTCAGGCGCAACCAACGGACGTAATCCTGCAAAGACCGACAACACATCTTTACGAGTGGGTGTTTTTTTCAAGTAATCTGAAGCAGTTTTCAGGATAAACTCAATCTCTTCTTCAAGTGGCTTGGGTTCGTAACTCGGCTTTTTTATAGGCGTATCGGTTGTCCCAACTACCAATTTCTCACGCCAGGGCACGATGAAAAGAACACGCCCATCCGAGGTTTTGGGAACCATTAGAGCACTATCTCCGGGAAGAAAGGAGGCATCAAGAACCAAGTGTACGCCTTGGCTTGGAACCACTTTTAAGGCTTTTTTGTTTCGACCATTGAGCTTTAGGATCTTATTGGCAAATACACCGGTTGCATTGATAACGGCTTTAGAAAAAACGTGATGTTCGATCGAGGTTTCCTGATCTGTTACAACAACTCCTTTCAACTGCCCGGCTTCGTCCTTGATAACGTCGGTCACTTTCATATAATTCATTATGGCACCACCTTGTTCTTGAGCGGTTTGTGCCAAATTGATCGCTAGCCTGGCGTCATCAAATTGGCCGTCCTGGTAAGACACACCACCCCATAGCCTTTCATCATTTATCGTAGGTAAATGTGATTTTGTAGTTTTCTTACTTAGAAGCTTCGAACTTCCAAGGCTTAGCCTGCCGGATAGCAGATCATACAGTTTTAACCCGAAAATGTAATACAATCCCTCCCACCATTTATAATTGGGGATAATAAAGGACTTATTCACGAAGAGATGCCTGGCATTACGCGCCAGGATCCCACGTTCACGAAGTGCTTCAACTACAAGCCTGATATTACCCTTCTGGAGATAACGAACACCCCCATGAGCCAGTTTGGTGCTTCTGCTACTAGTCCCTTTAGCAAAATCAAAAGCTTCAAAAAGTACTGTTGTATAACCTCTGCTTGAAGCATCGACCGCCGCACCAAGACCGGATGCACCTCCCCCGATAATGAGAATATCCCAAAGGGGAGTGGTTTTTAATGAATCCAGCTGGTCATTTCGGTTCATGAATTGGGCCTAAGAAAAAATAGATTCGGGAGTATTTAATTCGTTTAAATAATCGATCAATTCTGGCGAAAGAAGAGAGAGGCCATACTGGTATGAAGCATTCATCCAGCCAAATCCTTCCTGTGTAATGTATTCGAAATCGGTGCCAACATTTCCGTATTCAGCAAAGACCTTATGCGTAGCTTCAACCACATCATATTTTTCTGGAATGGTACCGTTGTAATCAACAGCATTTCGTGTGATCATATAGAGCCAGCGGTAGATCAATTCATCAGCAATGGAATTAAAACCATAATTCAGCAGGCCCTTCCAAATCATCATTTGATGTGGCGCCCATCCGTATGGATAATCCCACTGTCGAGCAGGCCCGCCTTCATGATATTTTTCTAAACTGGTTTTGGAACAACCGGCTATTCCCCCCTTTTCTTTAAGAGCAGGGATTGCACTTTCAACAAGGGCATGAGCTTGTTCCAGGGTACACATGTTAGCCCATAGCGGCGCCAAAGTAGTTGCCGCAACAAAGTCAGATTGTTTTTCTGTCTTTACATTATAATCGAAATACATGCCTTTAGAGGAATTCCAAAGGTATTTATTAACGGCATCTTTTCTTATTTCGGACCGTTCAACCCAATAAGCGGAGGTATGCCCTTCAAAATGGCCATTGAATTCATCCCGAATGACCTTGGCAAAATCGGTTTCGTATTTGTAGAGCATGGCATTGAGTTCAACGAGGTTCAAGTCGGCGCAATTCCCTTCAATTCTATAGGACGTATCATGACCCGACTCTCGAACACTTCTGTCATGGATGAAGTAGGCGTCCAGAGCTTCATCTTTGATCTTTCCCTTCTCGTATCGTTCAATGAATTTATTGATATCCAATCCATGCTTTTTAGCAATGGGTTTTAAAACCGAATCAAAATGCCCGGACTCGCACTCTGGCGGAATACCGATTCCCTCAGCTAAATACCTGTTAAGCCCGTTTGCTGTTAACCGTTTTCCCTTCACCATCCAAACGCTTTCATATTCTTTTATGGCCGTTTTTAAGTGGCTGGCAAGCCATGCTTTATCCCTTGTAAGGTCATAAACCTCTAGGACCAAACTCGAGTAGAAAGGAGGTTGTGTCCGGGTAAGGTAATATGAGCGATTGGCATTTAAGATCTTGCCGTAATGATCAATTTCATATTTAAAATTATCGGCCATACCTCTCGCCAGGTCAATTTTACCATCAAGTAAAAGGCCAACCGATTCAAAATAACTGTCCCAACCATACATTTCATTGAATCTTCCCCCGGGAACAACAAATGGGACTCCCTTTCTAACACCTCCTTCAGATGTCAATTTGAGCGCCAGAATGCCCGGTTTTTGATTTATCTTCTTCACATAATCAGGACTGACATCTGCAGGAAGCCTATGAACTTTGATCGGGTAACTGCCCTCAAGGTTTTTATAATAGTCTAAGGCCATTTTATCTGAGTACGGCACGTAGATCAAAAGTTCTGAAGAAACCAAACTTTCGTTTTTGGTATCGAGCACAAGGCTATGAATCCCATTTGCATCTATGGTGCGCGTTAACCCTTTCCAATAGTAATCGCGAATCATTCTCGAAATGCGCTTTACAGGCAATTCTTCAATTTTTGAAAGAGGAATTTCAGCATGTTTACGGCCGGCATTTTTAGCAATGACCAATTCTTGAAGCAAATTGGAAATGAAGTATGTTCCTTTTATTGGATAAGGTTTCCCTTCCAAATTAATAAGCTCAAAGGACTGCGGGCCTTTATCTTCTATAGTAATTTTCTTATCGCCATCGGTGTCTTCCTGAAGCAGAAGAGCTGTTAAGACTTCATTGATATCGAGTGGGAACGTCATGCTGTTTTTCTTGCCAGACTATTCAATCGGAACAAAGCTACAAGGATTACCGCCATTGGAATCAATGATAAATAGAACACTTTATCACCTCCAAAACGGTCGAACATAAAACCAATTATCAAAGAACCTGAAGTTCCGCCTATGGCTGAAAAGAATACCAAAATACCCGCTAAGGGTGAATGTTGATCCTTTTCAACGGCAGAGAGAACTGCAGAACTAACAAGTGGGTAAAGGGGCGCTAAGAACAGGCCGATCATTGGAAAAAGGTAGGACACCAATGGAAGATCTGCCATTGTACTTACTTTGATATCCTCTATATTATTGGCCATGGGAAGTACCAACAATACAAGGACTGCGGCGAGCACCAATCCGGTCAAAGCGATATAAATCCATTTAATACGCTTTACCAATAATCCCGTAATAAACCGGCCTACCGCATATGAAATCATCAATATGACCGCCATTTGCGTGGCCAGTTTTGGCACAAGATTCAATGTTTCTTTATTAAAGGTTGGAAGCCAGGTCATAATTCCCTGTTCTGTCATGACATAGAAAAATGCGAAAATGGCAAAGGTCCAGATCAATGGATTCAGGAAAAGCCTAATCATTTCTTTAAAGTCCTGGCCAAGTGTTTTTCCACTATGTTCCACCTGAATGTCGAATTTGGAAAAGAGAATGATCAGGAATGAAACGGCAATTATGACTGCCATTAGCAAATATCCTCTAAGCCATGCGTTTTCATTATTTTCATCAAAGAAGAGCGGAAATACGACATACATGAAAATAATACCAACCATGAAGACGGTTTCTATCATGCTCATCATTTGACTGTGGCCTTTTTTATCCTCAGTTACAAATCCGATAAGTGCATATACAGCAACTTTTACCACAGCGAAGCTCATCCCAACACAGGCAAATAAAATCTTCACAGCCCAGAACGAATTCCCAAAATACATCCCGATACACCCCAGGAACACTACGGCAAGACTTATTAGCATACCTTTCTTATAACCCAACTTAGGCAAAAATGACCCGATAACAAACGAGACAAATGCAATTGAGAGATCTTTGAAAGGCTCAAGTATAGCAGCATCTTGTTTCAATACCCCGTAAACTTCCTGCGAACGCTCAACCAGGATTCCAACACTGTTCAACAAGGCCGCGAAAACGAAGTAGATCAGGAACAACGAGAATTTTATTCCGAAATGTTTCATAGGTCTACGTCTTTTTTAACTTTTAATCTAAGCGCAAGCAGGGAGGCTATTGTGAAAAATACACCGCCGAACAATATGGCGTTTACAGCGCTATTATTCAAGAGGTGTTTTACAACAGGCCCGAAAGAGACCGTTTGGATCAACATGGGGATAACAATCATCATATTAACGACCCCCATATATACCCCACGGCGATCTCCTGGGATTACTTTTGATACCATGGCATATGGTATTCCCATCATGGCAGCCCACCCGATTCCAAACAGAACCATTGGCGCAAGGAGAAAATATTCATTATCTATAAATGGCATACTTATCATAGCAATGGCTGTTCCAACCAAAGATAAGGCATATACCATTTTAGAACTATATTTAGCTGCTAAAGGTACAAGAGCCAGGGCGGTAAGCATGGTCACAAGGTTGTACGTACCATTCATCAAGCCAGTCTGACCAAGCGCCTGTTCGGATAATAACTGCATGTTTTGCGCGAAGGACTCATCGGCCCCACTTATCGTCCCGCCAGCTTCGCAAGCAGCCATAATGCCTTCGTATTTTTCGTAGTCTTCATTTGAAATTCCATACATGCTTGTTCTAAGCATAGGCGTTATAAATTGCCAATACACAAAAAGTGCGTACCACTGGAAGAAATACACCGCTGAAAGACTCCACATGAATTTAGGCATATCACCAATAGCTTCGGTAGTTTCAATAAATGGAGCTAAAAGACCACTGATTTTCTTAATGTTGGGATTATCCGGATGGGTTTTTATTTGTTTGTATAGAATGAATACCCAAATGAGCGCAATTCCAAGTATGATTAACACCAGCAGGTTGTAGTTTTCAAAAAGAACCGGAAAAATAGACCCTAAAAGAAATCCAATCAGAACAGGTATTGTTAACAATACTATTATTACTGAAAGAATTTGAATTAAAGCATTTGGCTTTCCTTTGTTAAATGACCTGATTTCAGCCAATTCTTCATCCGAAGGAGGGATTTCTGGGGTTTTCCAAACGGACCATAAAACAGTGCCTATTGAAGCAATCGCTCCAAGGAAGAAAGAATAATAAACCCAGGTCGGGATGGCAGTTACGGTTTCAGTTCCTGTTGAGCACAATGCTGTAGTAGTTTCCGCAGGGACGCTGAACCAATCTTGAAAAAGGAACAAGGAGAAATTGGCGATAGTTATACCTGCACCGACAAATAAACTCTGCATTTGAAAACCAAAGGTCAATTGATTATCTGGCAACTTATCTCCAATAAAGGCTCTGTAAGGCTCCATGGCAGTGTTATTTCCCGCATCGAGAATCCACAGCAGTCCAACAGCAAACCAAAGTTCAGGGCTATATGGGAACGCGAATAAACACAAACTTGCCATTATTGCTCCTATCAGAAAAAACGGTTTACGTCTACCACCCCATTTTGTAGACCAGGTCTTATCTGAAATTGCACCTATAAGCGGTTGAATAAGAAGTCCGGTAACAGGCCCTGCAAGATTTAAAAGCGGGAGCTCATCGTGGTGGGCTCCAAGGAAGGAGAATATTGGATTTATAGCGGTTTGTTGAAGACCGAAACTGAATTGAATTCCAAAAAATCCAACATTCATATTCCAGATCTGCCAGAAGGACAACCTCGGTTTTTTAATCATATTAGCAAATGTGTTGTTGGCACCTCAGGCGAATATATTGAAATTGATCTGTTAAAGGGGGCTTAACTAAGGCTGATCCTTGATGGGCAAATATACTTCTGCAACCCACTCTAACTCGTTGCCTCCGGAATGAGGATCATTTCGGAAGATCTCCAAGGGGGTTAATGACACCTCAACACCTGTTCTGGAAGCATGGTCAATCAATTCGTACCAAGCCCTGTCAGACAACCTATAGTTTCCGTTAAATATAGCTTTTAATGCGCTAAATTCTCTGATATTCTTGAATTTTATTAGGTCGGATGGAGGAAGATTATCCAGCCTAGTAATAGGAAAACAAAAATCATATTCTATAGTGTCGTCTTTTGGGTCCCACTTTGTTACCTGAACGAATGGATCTCCGGTCAAGGGGATATTGTTTTCCCTGATATAGGGCATGATCTGGCTGATATTCCTGATCATGTTGTTTCCCTTATTATAAATAGATGATTTAAGGGAAATATAAGCGCAGAATTGCGAGGCCACAATCTGGGGTTGTTCAGATTCAACCGTGACCTTATAGTCTTCCTTGTGATCATAAAGACCATTCATCAACTGCTGAGCAGTCCCTATACTCCTTTGCACGAATTCGTTCTTCTTAAATGGAACGGTGACATTCTGAATGAAGCCATTATTCAAATCTTTGATGTACGCCTTAACAAGGGAACTTGAATCGGTATGTCGCTTGATTTCCCAATTGAATGAAAAAATGGAATCGCCTTTACTAACCTGGTATACTATTTTCCTGAATGGTTCGGTTTCAAGCTTTACCATTGAATCTACATCCTTAGGTTTCCAGGTCATGGGGCTATTCAGTATAGAATAAATGGTCCCGGGGGCGTGCGGTGATTCAAAAGTAACTTTGTAATTGTAATCCTTAATGAACAGGTACCATACTAAAAGTGAAAGCAATAATAGGACAAGAACAATTACCCCAGGCTTTTAAATACCCATATCAATTCTTCATTTTTAGAGAAGAAGTAACTAATTCACCCACCTTGTAACCCTGGTCAATACCATTATCAATTGCTGCCATATAATGAATACCGCCGTAAAGGCGACTTATTGCCGCTTCCTGGGCTGCCGCCTTAAATGAAGGAAAGGAACGGATAGGCAGTCCGTAGGGTTGTTCAGTGTCATCATCAAAGGCAAAGTCGTCCCCAAAAATGGAAGTCAGTACGATGGATGAAGCTCCAGAAACCACCGAATGCCCGCTTGGATATTCAGGGAAAGGAGGGGTTTGTAAAATTGGCTCCCATTGATCATCAATGTAATTGTTGATCAGTGTTTCTGGGCGGACCAAATTACTTCTGTACTTTTCATCCCAACAACTTATGAATGCATCAAAAATGGCTATAGAGCTTTTAGTATAGGCAAAAACGGTATCCTTGAAGTCAAACCCACTTTTATCGCAGGCAATTTTCGTGATTCCAATCCAATGCGCGCCGGGAGTGATCTTTTTGGTGGCGAACATCAAATGCCCCCTTGTTACAGAAACATAAGGGTTACAGTCCCAAAACTGGGCGATTTCGATTTCTTCGGAATCGTCACCTTCTTCGGTTATCTTATTACTGATCTCGTAAACCTCTACGAGCTCCTTATAAAAATCGCTATCGGGATCCATTGAGAATTCAGGGTGTTGTAAGGGGATAAACTGGGATGCCGAATCAAGTACCATGGGCCTTATTTTATTCCAGGCAGGCTCAATACCGTCCATATATGCCGGAGGAGTTGGCTGCCAGCGGTAAACCTCATCGGTATTAACGGCAAACTTAGGCATGGTACGTGTTTCCTTATACATATCGCCATCCATCCAATCGGCAATCGTTTTTACAACCTGAAGCCCATAAGCCTTGGAGGCTTCAAATTCCTTTGAATTCATATCCTCCCATTCCGAGTAGCGTTCGTCCTGGTAGGTTTGCATTCTTTCTTCAGAGAAGATCAGCTTTTTTCCGAGCTCCATATGGGCGATCAGGGCGGCTAAATCAAGGTTGACGCCATCCTCTGTTGGTGGATCAATTTTTGGAAAGCCATCGATCTGGCCCAATAGTGAATTATAAGCATCCGAATTGACAGCAAGAATTTCATAAGCTCCAATGTTGGGATATACATAAATCCGACTGGCAACAGGCGGAGAAAAGATGTCATGGACCATTATTTCGGTCAGCTTGTCGACACTGGAATGAAAATCTGTACTCGTTACAACAATGGGGTCCTTTTCCTGGCAAGAGAAGAAAAGGAGCAGAATAAACAAAGATTTAAATATCGTTCTCATCATTTTCGAACGTCATAAAATTAAACGAATAGACCTGAGCTTTATCGCCGTTAAAGGTAATTAATAAATATGGTTTCCCAGACATTTCAATTATACTTATATGCCTTACCGACCGCTGCATAAAATCAAGTCCAAGACGATTTCCCAGGACAGTCTCGCCATCATCAAACAGCATAGCACCTGGGAAAGAATCAAACCGGCCATGATATGGGGTTACCCCAAAGAAATTACCTCCCATGAGCAACTCTGGCCGCTCATCGCCATCGAAGTCGTACTTTAAAAACGCACGAATTGGGGCAACTTGCAGCATGTTTGTAAAAGGAACAAAGGAAAATCTACCGTTCTCATTTCTGAGATACCCGGACTCCAGGGTTTGAACTTCAAGTATTTCTGTGCGGGTCAATTGATCAGGAGAGAAAATTTCTTCAATGGCCTTCCCAGCAAAATCCTTATATGCATTGAATTTCTTTCTTAAACTCACCATTTGACTTCCGAGTTCATCCAATCCAAGAATTGGGTAATAATCACCTTCATATTGATTAGCTACGATGGTTTCGGTCTGCCCATCAGCATCCAGGTCACCATAGTACATTTTTAATGGATTCTTTTGAGAAGCCTTTAACTTGGAGTTAGTCCCCCAATTCCCCAAAACGTAATCCAGATCACCATCATTGTCCATATCGAATTCAATAACAGACTGCCATAGGCCATTGTTTCTACCTTCGATCAGTTCCTGCTCTTCGAATGTTCCCGATAGGTTTGCAAAAAACCTGGGGCTCATCCATTCGCCTACAATTACAAGGTCAACATTGTTGTCATTGTTGAAATCGGTCCAGATGGCATCGGTAACCATACCAAGCGATTTGAAAACATCAGTATTCAACGGAGTAAACAGGCCATTATTATTGATTAAAACGTATGATGCAGGTGATTTTCCGTAGTCGTTGGTGATCATGTGATTTCCAACAAACAGATCCAGATCCCCGTCCTTATCGAAATCGGCAGCCTTAACGGTTGAAGCATTTTCGAATAGGTCAGTAACCTCCCTCTTTATGAAACCCTCTTCGGAATCAAGGAAATAGCTATCCAGCAAAGGCGCCCTTTTCCCGAAGAAATCTGCCCCTCCCGAGGCGACAAAGATATCATTTGCACCATCGCCATCCAGATCTTGAATAAGGGCTGCTATATCTTCTTTCAGCGAGTCTGCAGCCACTTGAGGGAGTGTTATTTTGGTAAATGAGGTATCGAGCTGTTTGTAAATCCTGGCAGGAAATTGCTTTGACCCTCCAAAGAAAAGATCTGCTTTTCCATCTTTGTCCAAATCGCCTTGTGCGAATGCCGGACCCCGATCCGAAACCTGATAAGGAATCAATTTTTGACGGTTAAAGTCCAGGTATCGATCTTCTTTATGCTTATAATCGATGCCAAGATTCCCTTCTATTTTTGAAAACATGTTATTATATGGACTCGATGGAAATTTAGGAGAACCATTTTCTTTTACTGTGACATTTTCAGGTTCTATCAAAATGGATT
>CAJIBQ010000063.1_pt1 | contig 11811 bp, 11 predicted proteins | sample 9199391 | NCBI WGS metagenome assembly CAJIBQ01 (sample SAMEA7708309, study PRJEB35096) | sediment metagenome | biome: marine neritic benthic zone biome [ENVO:01000025]; feature: sediment [ENVO:00002007]; material: shallow marine sediment [ENVO:03000034] sea grass bed [ENVO_01000059] ... | reverse complement strand
GTTGTCATTGAAGCCGCCCACATGTGCATGATGATGCGAGGCGTACAAAAACAGAATTCAGTAACTACAACCTCTGGCTTCCGCGGTGCCTTTGAAAATATTGAAACACGACAGGAATTCCTGAAACTGATCAGTGAAAAATTGTCATAGGCTCAAAACGGTATACTTCTTGTTATTGAAAAATAAAATCCAAGCATGAATTTTGACAGCGCGAGCAAAACAAAAAAACTGGCATTCGGTATATTATTCGATGCCCTGGGATATGTTTCTTTTGTATTTCCTCCCTTTGATTTTATATGGGCACCTTTAGCCGGATATTTAATGACCCGAATGTACAAGGGAACCGCCGGTAAGGTTGCAGGTGTTATCACCTTTGTAGAAGAAGCACTTCCTTTGCTGGATGTGATCCCCACCTTCACAATTATGTGGGTCTACACCTATGTGTTTAAAGGTGTGAGGGAAGAAAAAGTAATTGAAATAGAGTGATCTTTCCCTGGTTTGATACACTAAAAAGGCATTAATTACAAATTCCTTAATGCCGTTATGGTTTCTTCCACGATCTGCGAATGTTCGAGTTTGACACCTATAAATTCCATCGCCTCGCGTATACTGGTAACCACATTGAATTCTACAGGGGAATACCTTGCATAAATGGAAAAAATGCTCAATTTGGCCAATTCTGAAGAGGTCTTCACAATATATGCTTCACGCCGGTGACCGTTGTACGCCTCTATTGATTTGAAAAATTCGGCAAAGGTTAGAAGCTCGTTCTGATCCATTTCAAGATTTCCAAAACTAAAATCAGTTATGTTATCGTAAACTGAATCGAATAGGGGGTCTGAAGTTATCTCTTGCAGGAACTGGCTTAGTTTATCGGGTTTTATATCCCCCACAACACATACAATGATCAGGCCGATCTCGGGTAATATCCGATAACGAATAGTTCCAGTCATTAAGTTAGGGGTTAAGGGATTAATTAACTCGCTAGTTAAATTTACTAAATGAACTTACCCCTTAACCCCAACTAATAAATTATAATGAACAATTAATTGTTAATATAATGTTCCTTCCCATATTAGGAATACCATCGACCTTTAAACGAGATAAATGATCAACATAAACCTTATCGGTCAGGTTAGTTCCGGCTATGTTGAAACCAAAGTCTACTTTTCCAATTTCAACCTGGCCTCCAATCCCGGCACTAAGTAAGCTGAAGCCGCCAGTTCGTGTTTCCAAAGGATTCACATTTTCCTGGTCGAATACATGCCTGAGCTTAATGAAGCCATATCCTTCCCGGATCCACTTGTTTTTGAAATCCACCCGAAATTTATTCGAAAGGCTTTTTGCCGGGATCAATGGCAGGTAATCGCCATTATCCTGTTTCCCGGTAACCCAATCAAAGCTGCTTTCGAAATGCAGCCAATCCAGCGGGTGGGGGTGCAAGTGAAATCCAAATTCACCACCATAAAGCTCGGCATCATCTTGAACATAGTTATAAACGGGATTGTCTTCAACAAAATCACCGGTTGGCGTAACGAAGATGTAATCGTTAACCTTGTTGTAAAATCCGTTGGCGAAGATCTCAACATGCTCCGATTGATATTCAATAGCAAGGTCTGTTTGTACATTGCGTTCATTTTCCAGGTCCGGGTTACCTACCTCATATCGATTGGTTCCTTCATGAATGCCATCTGAAGCCAATTCTGCCAAATTAGGCGCTCGGAATCCTGAAGCCAGGTTGATCCGTGTATTTAAGCCTTCTACAACTTCAGTCCGCAAGCCTCCTGCCAGGTTAAAGCTGTTATAAGAGCGCTCGAAGTCATTGGTTACATCAACCATTCTGTTGTCAAAACGGGCTCCCAATTGCAGATCGATATTTTCAAAATGAATGTGTGTTGTTGCAAGGACACCAACATCTCTCAACTTAGCATCGGGGATAAGGATTTCTTCACCAAAATTCGAGTTGTCCTGAAACATCCCCTGGATGCCAACAATGGTTTCAAATTTACCAACGTCAGGAAGGTTATATTTCAGATCGTAGTTGAAGGTCTTTAATTTCATATGAAGTGCCAATTCAGCATCTTCATCTGCTGGGGCACGTCCTTCATGCTCTTCACCTTCAAACTCTTTCCTGTCATTGAAGATGTAACCAAAGTTCAGGTCGAAACTCGAACGTTCCAAAAAGATTTTCGTTTTTGAACTGATCAGGTGATTTTCGATCTCCTGGAAAGGTGCAAGTGGTGTTCGATCTGTACTTTGCTCTCCGATCTCTTCAGGAATTCCAATTTCAGTGGAATTCAAATTATAGCGTAATTCTGTCTTGAACTTGTTTTTTTGAAAACCCACTCCGGTTTTTAGATCCTGCTCATTATAACGCGAATTGGTTACACGAAACAGGTCGGTATTATAGTCGGAATTACCTGCAAGAGATCCACGGACCAAAAAACTAAAAGCCTTTCCGCTAGCTTTATATCCCGCGTTAACACCATAACCTCTTGTGTTGCCATAGTAACCGAAATTCAGATCGGCGACATCCTGGTCCTGGGGAGCAAATCGCTCCGGATTCAAGTAGAGCACACCTCCAAGGGCATCGGACCCGTAAAGTAAGGACGCCGGGCCTTTTATGACCTCAACGCTTTCTATGCCAGATGCCGAAACACCCAGACCATGTTCATCACCGAATTGCTGGTTTTCAATTCGGGTGCCCTGGGCATAAACCAACACCCTGTTAGCACTCAAGCCCCGGATAACCGGTTTTCCGATACCCGATCCAGTTGTAATGCTTTGTACACCAGCGATTTCGGTTATGCCCGAAGCGAGATTTAGAGCACCTGCCGCCCGGATTTCATTAATATCTAGCCTTTCAACCTTCATTACGTTTTCCGATTGTAATTTGTGAAAGGGTGTTGATAGAATAATTTCTTCCATTTCATTCGCAGACGGATTCAGTCTTAATACTAATTCCGTGTCTATTGGAATGGTAATGTTCATGGAAAGCGTTTCGAAACCGATAAATGAGCAAATCAGTTTAAAATCGCCCGTTGGGGTATTTTCTATGTTAAATTCGCCTTTGACATCCGTAGTGCTGCCTTTTTCTAACTCTGGCAGATAAACATTAGCAAAAGCTATTGGCTCATTGGTTTCGCCATTTATAACCTGGCCACTTATATTGTGTTGCGCGTTTGATTGCCATACGAAAAGCATAGCGATTATCAAGATTATTCGATAATTCATTTGGTTTTGGGATTAATGTTAAACAGTTATTGATCGTATTAAGCACTAATCACCGGGGGTCCTCTTAAATAATAGCTGTGAAATGTTGAGTTGGAATGTCTATCCTGATATTGAAATGAATGAATAGGACAGCTATATTCCAAGAATCCAAGTTCGAATTTTTCATCGAGCCTGAATTCTGTAGTTGAATTGAATTTGTAAAATTCACATTCCCAATCCAATTGATGCATGTGTTCTGTAAACGGTATCTCGCACACAACATGATCATGATCCTGGAAAAGGTGATCGATCTTTACTGCGGTAGGAATGAGAAATGCCCCGGTAAGTACCAGAGCTAAAAACGGCAATATTATTTTCTTAAGCCTTGGGTCCAAAACGCTCGGTGAGTTTTTTTAGCCCCATCCTGTTAGCCAGCTTAAGAGCGAAATTCAAGAAGAAATCATACTCCCTGAAAATCCATCCGAAGAAAACGAGTAATACTTTATAAAAGGGGAGAATCAATATGAATTTCAGGATGTAGAAAATCGTAAGGCCAAAAGCATGGTCACCCAAACTTCCCTTCACAAAACCAACGGCCTCAAAGATAGGCTTGGTTACCACAACAGACATGGATCCCGTAATTGCAAAAATGATAAAGATCCGGATCACCTTCCAACGCTGGTCCACCTTCCATCGTTTTTCAAGAAAATCGAAAAGTTTTAAGGTTAGATTTAACAGCACATACGAAAGTATAAACGTAGATATCCCAACTACATATTGATTGGTAAAACCAAATAATCCAATAAGTTTATAAGCCGAATAGATCAGTCCTGCCAAACCTAAAATTGGGTAAAGCAGTTGCCAGTTCTTAGATATGTCCCAACGCTTATTAAAGTCCTTCATGGATCTCTTTAAAACCTGGCAGCAAAGATACTACTTTTTGCTAAATCCTCGGAACGAATCCAGCAAGGCGTTGCTTGTATTTTCTCTGGAAATAAATGAAGTAATAATAGAGCTGGTAATTGACGTCGTAACCATAGTCTATCGAAGGATTATAATCGATCTGCATTTGATACAATAGCGGATCAAAGCGAGAAGGATCAAGTACCCGATTATTCCATTCGGTCACATAAATGATATTCCTGGTTTCCAACCATTGCTGTGTGTAATATCCGGGGGGTTTGGCCCGGCTCTGAAGCCAGTTGTTGTATCCGGGTTCAATAATAATGATCTCGTATTCAACGTCTTCATTTACGATCTTAACCGTGTCGTTTTCGGTCATATCGGTTTCCGCCATGCCGGTGTCTGTAGCCTTGTAACTTGAATTACAAGCCACCAATCCAAAAATAAGGAAGGGGATTAGGAGTAAATTTTTCATAACCATGCTTTTTCTTAAAGTTACAAAAATCATTCCAATGTGACCTTTGATGGTCTACCATAAAAAAACCGGACGAAAAGTCCGGTTCTATTAAAGTTTTGTCAAATTATCTTCGCTTAAAAAGTCCGCCCAGCAAGCCGCCAAGGCCACCCTTCTTTTGCTGACCACTACCAAGCACCATTCCAGCTACATCGTCGATAACGCTTCCATCGCCATCGGCATCCAGTATGGACTCAAGAAAACTTTGTTCCTGCTGAGGAGAGCTCCCCTTCATCATACCGCCTAGCAATCCATCAAGTCCACTTGGTTCCCTGACATTTTGCTGACGCTGTTGCTTTCCGAGTATTCCCATTAAAATGGGCGCGGCCACTTTAAGAATTTGACCTACAGATCCGGCATCAATACCAGACTTGCTACTCAGTGCTTGCTCCACATTTCGTTGTCGCCCGCCTAATACATGCCCAAGGATCTTACCTCCGTCATCCATTACGTTTTGGTCCACACCACCACCGAACAAACCGCCCAGATCGTCTAAAATACTTCCGTCATGTTTGTTGCTTAATGCTCCGAATAAACCCTCGGCACCCTGAGGTGTAGATGCATTTTTTTTCATGGCCTTCATTAAGACAGGCATAGCCATCGTCAATAAGCTGTTTGTCTTATCTTGCGACTGACCTGATTGTTGCGAAACACCACTGACTATGGTTTTTCCCAAATCACTGTTTAATAAATCTAAAATTCCTGACATAGTTCTTAAAAGGTTAATGATTATTGCGCCCCAAAATACAAAAAAAAAGCCCTCAGCCGAATTTGGCTGAAGACTTTTGTAAATCGATTTATTTTGGACTAACCCGCGTGTTCCGTCTTAAGTATACTGATAATCTGATCAGCCAGTTCAAGACCAATTCTGTCCTGGGCTTCATTGGTTGCAGCCCCGATGTGAGGTGTCAATGAAATGCGGTCATTCATCAATACCTTGATTGCAGGTGTAGGTTCTTCCTCAAAGGTATCCAGACCAGCAAAAGCTACCTTGCCACTCTCAATCGCTTCGATAAGTGCTACTTCATCGATAACGCCCCCACGAGCTGCATTGATAATTCCAACGCCTTGCTTCATCGTATCGAATTCCTTCTTACCGATCACATAATCGGATTGTGCCGGGACATGCATGGTAATGAAGTCGGAGTTCTTTAAAACTTCGTCCAATGGTTCGGTTTCGATATTGACGTTTATATATTGCCCGTTATAAAATTCGACCTTTATCGTTGCATCATCCACGTATATATCGGAAGCCAAAACCTTCATGCCTATACCCAGGGCGATCTTCGCAACTTCGCGGCCAATTCGACCGAAACCAACAATGCCCAATGTTTTCCCTCGAAGTTCGGTCCCTTTGGCATAATTCTTCTTTAAAAACTTAAACTTGGTGTCGCCGTCAAGTGGCATGGTGCGATTGGCATCATGAAGAAATCGAGCACCGCCAAATAAATGCGCAAAAACCAATTCTGCCACCGAACTTGATGAAGCAGCCGGTGTATTGATGACATGCCTTCCGACAGAACGGGCATACTCCACATCGATATTGTCCATTCCAACTCCACCGCGACCGATAATCCGAATTCCCGGACATTCGTCAATAAGTTCTTTCCGAACCTTTGTAGCGCTTCTCACGAGGACGACATCTATGCCATTTTCATTTATATAATCGGCTAATTGCTCCTGAGCCACGGTTGTAGTGATCACTTCAAACCCGTTTGCTTCTAAAGCATCGACCCCGCTCTGAGATATGCCGTCATTTGCTAATACTTTCATTCTAAAATTTGTTTATTATGCTTTTGTTTCCAATTCACTCATTACTTCCACAAGCACCTTAACGCTATCCAAAGGTAAGGCATTGTACATGGAAGCCCGGTAACCACCAACACTTCGGTGACCGTTTAGTCCGTTAATGCCAGCCTCCTTCAGCATGGTATCGAATGTTTCCTTCAGGTTCTCATTTATCAGGGTGAATGTAGCATTCATCCAACTGCGGTCTTCCTTCACTGCATACCCTTTGAAAATCGGATTGATGTCAATTTCAGAATACATCAACCTGGCTTTCTTATCATTTATTTCCTCAATGGCCGGAATGCCACCTAGTTCCTTGAGCCATTCCAGGTTGAGCATAGAGGCATAAACAGCAAAAACCGGAGGGGTATTGAACATACTGCCTTTGCTGATATGTACTTTATAGTCCATCATTGACGGGATCTTCCTGGATACCTTGCCAAGAATATCTTCACGAACAACAACCAGGGTAGTTCCAGCCGGCCCCATATTTTTTTGAGCACCAGCATAGATCAGGTCGAACTTGGTGAAGTCCAGCTGGCGTGAAAAAATATCGCTGCTCATATCGCAAACAACCGGAATCGGGCTTTCCGGGAAGGCCTTCATTTGTGTTCCGAAGATGGTGTTGTTTGAAGTGCAGTGAAAATAATCGTATTCCGAAGGGATATCATACCCTTTCGGGATATAATTGTAGCCTGCATTTTCCGAAGTTGCAACCTCATAAATATCGTCGAAGATCTTGGCCTCTTTAATGGCCTTCGAACTCCAGGTTCCTGTGTTCAAATAGCCGGCACGCTTTTCGAGCAGGTTAAGAGCTACCATAAGAAATTGAGTGCTAGCACCACCCTGTAAAAACAGGGCTTTATATCCTTTGCCTTCCAGGCCTAGTAATTCAAGTGCCAAGGCTCTTGCCCTTTCCATGACGTCTACAAAATCTTTCGATCGGTGGGAGATCTCGATAAGGGATAAACCTGAATTATTATAGTCGAGAACAGCTTCTGATGCCTTAAGCATGACTTCATTCGGCAGAATGCAAGGACCAGCGCTGAAATTATGTTTTTTCATACCTCAAATTTTCTGGGCAAAGGTCCATATTAATTATGGAAATTGCGATACGAATATAATATTTTTTACATTATATTCTTAACAGGAAATCAACAGTATCAATACCATCTGCGTAGGCATTCAATTCAGGTGATTGGGTGCGTCCAAATTCAACTTCGTCGTCGATAAATCCTTTGGCTACAATACATTGGACCAATCCTGCATCTCGTTCCAACTTTTCTCTCAATTGATCGGGACTATCGTAATATTCATAGAAAAGGCTGGCAATTGGAGAGGCGTAACTTTGGTCTTCTTTAAGCATCATGAACCCATTTTCAAGAATGTCGAATTCACTCATTAAATAGATAGCTTTGTTGTAGTCGTAATTATTCGCATATTTCTGGTCGTTGATGATCTCATGCCACGAATAAAAGGCATTGAACAGTTGGCTAAAGTCATACGCATTCGGCACAAATATTTTGGATACATTTCTGCAACCCAAACCATAATATCTGAACACATCTTCAGCCAAGCCTTTCAATTGCTCGGCAGATTCTTGGCCACTCAAAACGGCAACCGAATTCCTGTTTTTTCTGATAATCGATGGCTTGTCTCTAAAATAATATTCGAAGTAACGGGATGTATTGTTGCTTCCAGTTGCCAAAACAGCATCGTAGTTTTCCAGTCGGCCTTCGGTGAATGAAATCCGACCTTTAAAACCTGGCTCCATGGTCTCAAGATACTTGACCAGGAAGGGCATCAAATGTATGTCGTTAGAAGACTGTTTGATCAGGGCCTTATGGCCACAGACCAGGGTGCAGATCAGGTCATGAAACCCAACTAAAGGGATATTCCCGGCCATGATCATCGCAATGGTAAGTTGCGATTCATCAGATATGTTGTAATCGGATATCCAGGATAGGAGATTTGACTCTTCCAATTGCTCAGACCAAACTTTGAATGCATAATTGAGATTTTCAGGTGTAAACCAACCATTAGATTCAGAAGCCAATTTGACCTGATGCTTAAATCCATCGAAAAACAGCTGGTTATGCGCCACTCCGGTATTTTCATGAAATGGCGTACTGGAAAACTGCTCCATGAATTTTCCAAGAGAAGCAAGCCCAGCGATCCGATTTTCCAATTTCATAATCCAGTTTGGTATTAATAAGAATTGGCGTTATTTTTGCACCTGCTAAATTAAGCAAACGAAACTGAAAAATTGTTATGGCAATCATCATTACAGACGAATGCATTAATTGTGGTGCCTGCGAGCCCGAATGCCCAAACACTGCCATTTATGAAGGCGCCGACGATTGGAGATACTCAGACGGTACCAGTTTGACGGGTGACGTGATCTTACCGAATGGAAAGGCAGTTAATGCCGATGTTACCCAGGAACCGGTAAGTGATGAGATCTACTATATTGTTCCTGATAAATGTACTGAATGTCAAGGCTTCCATGAAGAACCCCAATGTGCGGCGGTATGTCCGGTTGATTGCTGTGTACCGGATGAAGATCATGTAGAAAGCGAAGAAACTTTGCTGGGTAAGCAGGGCTTCATGCATCCCGAGTAAATTATACCTTCCTGCCTGGAGCTTTATTCAGTGCAATTTTGATCGATATGATCACTTCTGGTTATTGATCTTAAAAATAGTAGGTTAAAAAATACTCCCGACGTATATTTGCGAACTTTAAAAGTGATACCATGAAAGCCGGAATTGTTGGATTGCCTAATGTTGGAAAATCCACCTTGTTTAACTGCCTCTCAAATGCGAAAGCGCAGAGCGCCAATTTTCCATTCTGTACCATAGAACCGAACCTGGGTGTGGTTAATGTACCCGATCAGCGCCTGAACACCCTTCGAGACCTGGTTAAGCCGGAGAAGGTCGTTCCTGCCACAGTGGAAATCGTAGATATAGCGGGATTGGTAAAAGGAGCCAGCAAAGGAGAAGGCCTCGGTAATCAGTTCCTGGCGAATATACGAGAGACCGATGCCGTACTGCACGTATTAAGATGTTTCGACAATGATAATATTGTTCATGTTGATGGAAGTATCAACCCGATTCGAGATAAGGAAACCATCGATATTGAATTACAGCTCAAGGATCTCGAATCTGTTGAAAAGAAATTGGATAAGGTAGGGCGTGCTGCGAAAACCGGTGATAAAGAGGCACAGAAGGAGGCTGACCTTTTGAATTCGATTAAGGAGAACCTGGAACAGGGCAGGTCTGTCCGCTCAATGGATATCCCGGAGGAAGACTACAGGGAATATGTGAAACCGCTTCAGCTCATTACCGATAAACCTGTAATGTATGTTTGCAATGTGGATGAGGCTTCGGCAGTGAGTGGAAACCATTATGTGGACCAGGTCAAAGCGGCAATTAAGGATGAGAATGCAGTGTTGCTGGTCTTGGCTGTTGGAACCGAGGCCGATATCAATGAACTTGATGATTATGAAGAGCGTAAGTTATTTTTAGAGGATATGGGATTGGATGAACCGGGATCTTCAAAACTTATCCGCTCGGCCTATAAACTTTTGAATCAGCAAACTTTTTTTACAGCCGGGCCTAAAGAGGTACGAGCATGGACGGCTACAATAGGGGCAACAGCTCCCCAGGCAGCTGGTGTTATCCACACCGATTTTGAAAAAGGGTTTATTCGGGCTGAGGTGATCAGTTTTGATGATTATGTAAAGTATGGCACTGAAGCAAAAGTGAAAGAAGCGGGAAAAATGCGAGTTGAGGGGAAAGCTTATGTTGTGCAGGATGGTGACGTCATGCATTTTCTGTTCAATGTTTAAACCGTTTAACTACATTCTGTAGCATTAATTAAATGCTCAAAACCCCTTATTTTCTTAACAAATTCAGTATTTTTATTGTTAATTACTTTGTTTAGGCTGTATTTCATTTTTTCAGTTGAAATACTATATTAGCAGCTTATGCAGTTTTAGTACTTACATGGCCCGGAAATCTAATTATACCGAAGAAAACATACGATCCTTAGACTGGAAAGAACACATCCGAATGCGCCCAGGCATGTACATCGGAAAATTGGGTGATGGATCTTCTCCGGATGATGGTATATACATATTATTGAAGGAGGTTATCGATAACTCCATCGACGAATTTGTCATGGGAGCGGGTAAGACCATTGAGATATCCATTCAAGGCACGAAGGTAATTGTACGGGATTACGGCCGAGGTATTCCACTGGGAAAGGTTGTTGATGTGGTATCGAAGATGAATACCGGTGGAAAGTACGATTCGAGGGCGTTTAAGAAATCCGTAGGATTGAATGGTGTTGGTACCAAAGCCGTGAATGCCTTATCAAACTTCTTCAGGGTTGAGTCTACACGGGATGGTAAATCGGCATCCGCGGAGTTCGAATATGGTGAATTGATGCATGAAGAATTATTGGATGAAACCTCGCGTCGAAAGGGCACAAAGGTGTCCTTCATTCCGGATGTCGGCATTTTCAAGAAGTATAAGTACAGGAATGAGTATGTCTCCCGGATGCTCAAGATATATGTCTATCTAAATCCGGGATTGACCATCGTTTTCAATGGGGAGAAATTTTACAGCGAAAACGGGCTTAGTGACCTGCTGGAGGATTTTACCAGTGAAGGTGACAAACTTTACCCGATCATTCACCTGAAAGGCGAAGATATTGAAGTGGCCATCACCCACAGTAAAACACAGTATAGTGAAGAATACCATTCCTTTGTGAATGGCCAGAATACAACACAGGGCGGAACACATCTAGCTGCTTTCAGAGAGGCATTTGTAAAGACCATTCGGGATTTCTACGGAAAGAATTACGATGCTGCCGATATCCGAAAATCCATCATGTCTGCTGTGGCCTTAAAGGTTATGGAACCGGTTTTTGAAAGCCAGACCAAAACCAAACTCGGATCTACCGAAATGGGTGGGGGATTGCCAACCGTGCGAACCTACGTCAATGATTTTGTTAAACGCGAGTTGGATAACTATTTGCATAAGAATCCGGAAACAGCTGAAAAAATACAACGTAAGATCCTTCAGGCCGAACGGGAACGAAAGGAGCTTTCGGGAATAAGAAAGCTTGCTCGAGAACGGGCTAAAAAAGCCAGCTTGCATAACAAAAAATTACGCGATTGCCGTGTGCATTTTGGTGATCAAAAACACAGCAGGCGCTTGGAAACCACCTTGTTCATTACCGAGGGAGATTCGGCCTCAGGAAGCATTACCAAATCACGGGATGTCAATACCCAGGCCGTTTTCAGTTTGAGAGGAAAGCCGCTCAACTCCTACGGCATGAGCAAGAAGATCGTATATGAAAACGAGGAATTCAATCTGCTTCAGGCTGC
>CAJIBQ010000106.1_pt1 | contig 11841 bp, 7 predicted proteins | sample 9199391 | NCBI WGS metagenome assembly CAJIBQ01 (sample SAMEA7708309, study PRJEB35096) | sediment metagenome | biome: marine neritic benthic zone biome [ENVO:01000025]; feature: sediment [ENVO:00002007]; material: shallow marine sediment [ENVO:03000034] sea grass bed [ENVO_01000059] ... | reverse complement strand
CTACATGGAAGCGATGTGGTATCATATTCAAATGCCGCTTTGTGGCGATAGGTTTCAAACCGGGTATTATTGGAACAGTAATCCCTTCAAACCGACAACGATCCACAAAATCAAAAAACTTTTTATTATCAAAGAACATTTGAGTTACAATATATTCGGCTCCTTTATTGATCTTCTTTTTTAGAAAATGCATGTCACTTTCCATACTAGGCGCTTCCATATGCTTCTCAGGATAAGCCGCTACACCTATACAAAAATCGGTTTTGGACGTATTCAACAACTCATCATCCAGGTATAGGCCCTCGTTCAGGTCCTGGATTTGCGAAACCAAATTACTGGCATATTTGTTTCCGTCTTTTTCAGGCCTGAAATAGGTTTCACTCTTAACCGGATCACCTCTTAGGGCCATGACGTTATTGATCCCTAAAAAATCAAGATCTATCAGGAAGTTCTCGGTGTCTTCTTTTGAAAAACCACCACAAAGTATGTGCGGAATAGCGTCGACGTCGTATTTATTCTGAATAGCAGCACAGATCCCAACCGTTCCGGGTCTTTTTTTCACAACCTGTTTCTTCAGCAATCCATTTTCTATTTCTTTATAGACGTATTCTTCCCGATGATAGGTCACATCGATGAATGGCGGTTTGAATTCCATCAACTGATCTATGGTATCAAAAATAGATTGTATGTGCTGCCCTTTGAGTGGCGGCAATATCTCGAATGAAAATAAGGTATTGCCATTCGCTTTTTGGATATGTTCGGTGACTTTCATTGTTTCTTTTATTCGTTTAGATTTGGGCTAAGCCATTTTCTTGCTTCTTCTACCGGAATATCTCTTCTTTTGGCATAATCTTTTAATTGATCCGTTTTGATCTTGCCCAGTCCAAAATAACGCGACTCGGGATGGGCGAAATAATAGCCACTCACACTTGCAGCAGGCCACATGGCCAGGTTTTCTGTTAGCTTTACACCTATCTTTTTTTCAACGCCCAAGATAGTCCAAATTGTTTTCTTTTCCAGGTGATCCGGGCAAGCGGGATAACCCGGTGCGGGCCGTATTCCTTTATACTCTTCTTTGATCAGTTCTGCATTAGATAAATCCTCCTGTCCGGCATAACCCCAGTCTTCTTTTCGGATCCTTTCGTGAAGATATTCTGCGAAAGCTTCTGCCAGCCTGTCGGCAAGAGCTTTGATCATAATGGAACTGTAATCATCGTGTTCCCCTTCGAATTTCTTTGCTATTTCATCGGTGCCAAAACCTGTTGTTACACAAAAACATCCCATATAATCCTGTCGTCCGGTTTCTTTCGGCATCACGAAATCGGCAAGGGCAAAATTTGAAGCGCCATCGCGTTTTAGCAGTTGTTGGCGAAGCGTTATAAAGGTTTCAAGAGGCTGTCCGTTATTATTGTAAATCTCAATATCGTCATCAATTGAATTCGCAGGAAATAAACCGAATATCGCCTTCGCTTCTAACCAGGACTCTTCAAATACCTTTTTCAGCATCAGCTGGGCATCGGCATAAAGGTCTTTGGCTTGCTGACCAACGATATCGTCTTCCAGGATATCAGGAAATCGGCCATGGAGATCCCAGCTTCTGAAGAAAGGAGACCAATCGATATAGTCTTCCAGGGTCTTTATATCAAAGTCATCTAACACATGGATACCGGGATTCCGAGGTTGAATCGGACTGTAATCCTTCCAGTTTATTTTGTATTTCTTTTGCCTTGCTTCTGAAATGCTGCAATAGCTCTTCTGTTTACTTCTGGTCAGGAAGCGCTCGCGGAATTGATCGTATTCTTCACGTATCTGCGCCTTAAAGACCTTATTATTCTCATTCAAAAGATTCCCAACAACGGTAACTGCACGTGATGCATCATTTACATGTACTACAGAATGATTGTAGTTTGGTGCAATTTTTACCGCGGCATGTGCCTTACTTGTTGTGGCACCACCGATAAGCAACGGGATATCCATCTCCTGCTTTTCCATTTCCTTGGAGACATAGACCATTTCATCCAATGAAGGTGTGATCAATCCGCTTAAACCGATCACATCTACATTTTCTGCTTTGGCTGTTTCAATGATCTTTTCAGGTGGTACCATCACCCCAAGGTCCACGATCTCGTAATTGTTACATCCCAATACAACACTTACGATATTCTTTCCGATATCATGCACATCCCCTTTCACTGTGGCCATTAATATTTTTCCCGCCGATTGCACAACTCCGTCCTTTTCGGCTTCAATATACGGTTGAAGATAGGCGACAGCTTTTTTCATAACGCGTGCTGATTTCACCACTTGTGGTAAAAACATTTTCCCGCTTCCAAACAAATCTCCAACAACATTCATCCCTTCCATCAAATGCCCTTCAATAACCTGGATCGGACGAGATACCGACTGCCTTGCTTCTTCCACATCTTCAACGATGTAGGCATCAATGCCTTTTACTAGGCCATGTGTAATTCGATCTTGCAGAGGATCACTTCGCCATGCTTTCGCTTCAACAGAATCATCGGTCTTCCGACCCTTAACCGTTTCAGCAAAATCCAAAAGGCGCTCCGTGGCATCATCTCTTCGGTCCAAAAGGACATCTTCAACATGGTCCAGCAGATCTTTCGGAATTTCATCATAGACTTCGAGTATAGCCGGATTTACGATTCCCATAGTCATGCCGTTCTTTATAGCATGATATAAAAAGGAAGAGTGCATAGCCTCACGAACTGTATTGTTACCTCTAAATGAAAACGAGACGTTGCTAACTCCGCCCGAAACATGAGCACAAGGCAAATTTTCCCGGATCCACCTGGTGGCGTTGAAGAAGTCCAGTGCATTTTTACGATGTTCTTCCATGCCTGTGGCCACCGGAAAAATATTGGGATCGAAAATGATATCCTGAGGTGGGAAGCCTACTTTTTGGGTTAATACATCGTATGATCTTTTGCAGATTTCAATTCGGCGTTGATAGTTATCGGCCTGGCCAACTTCATCGAAAGCCATAATGATGACCGCTGCACCATAACGTTTGATCAAAGTGGCTTGACGGATAAATTCTTCTTCCCCTTCTTTAAGGCTGATGGAATTGACCACGCATTTTCCCTGAACCACTTTTAGTCCGGCCTCGATGATCTCCCATTTGGAGCTATCGATCATGATCGGGATACGGCAAATATCAGGTTCAGAAGCTATGAGATTCAAAAAAGTGGTCATGGCATGAACACCATCCAACATACCTTCGTCCATATTTACGTCCAGGATCTGGGCTCCGCCCTCCACCTGGTGCCTGGCAACTTCCAAAGCTTCATTATAGTTCTCCTCCTTGATTAACCTTAGAAATTTTCTTGAACCGGTTACATTGGTGCGTTCACCAACATTGATGAAATTGCTTTCCGGAGTGACCACCAAAGGTTCCAATCCGGACAAGGTTAAATATTTGGTGCAGGGAGCAGGTTCCATCACGCGAGCTGATTTATCATACGAGGTTTATATTGCCTTGCTAAATCAGCGATAACCTTGATATGGTCAGGGGTTGTTCCACAACAACCACCGATGATATTGACCAGGTTTTGTTCGAGATAATCTTTAACAAGCTCACCCATTTCTGCAGGGGTCTGATCATAGGCTCCGAATGCATTTGGCAGTCCGGCATTCGGATGTACCGAGGTATAGAATTCCGATTTGATCGACAGGCGCTTGAGATAGGGTTGCAGTTGCTCTGCTCCTAACGCACAATTAAATCCAATACTCAACAATGGTAAATGAGAAACCGAGATCAAAAAGGCTTCGACCGTCTGACCGGATAAAGTCCTGCCCGAAGCATCGGTGATGGTTCCGGACACCATGATTGGGATATTTATTTTGCGTTCGTCCTTGATCTCTTCAATGGCAAATAATGCCGCCTTGGCATTGAGTGTATCAAATATGGTTTCCACAAGCAGTACATCCACTCCTCCATCTATCAGCGCTTCGGCTTGTTCCTTATATGCTGTCTTCAATTCGTCAAAATCGATTGCTCGATATTCAGGCCTGTTAACATCTGGCGATAAACTCGCTGTTTTATTGGTAGGGCCCATACTTCCTGCAACAAATCGTGGTTTACCCGGGTCTTTTGCAGTGAATTCATCTGCTACTTTTTTAGCTATTCTGGCCGATTCAAAATTCAATTCATAAACCAGATCTTCCATTCCGTAATCGGCCATGGCAACGGATGTTCCGGAAAAGGTATTGGTCTCTATGATATCTGCATCTGCTTCGAGATATTTGCGAAGCACCTCCTCAATGGCCAGGGGTTGTGTTAAGGACAACAAGTCATTATTGCCTTTAAGTGGCATGTGATAATCCTTAAATCGTTCCCCGCGATAGTCCTCCTCTTCAAATTCGTATCGCTGGAGCATGGTGCCCATGGCGCCGTCGAGTACAAGTACACGCTTTTCTATGTGATCAAATATTTTATTCACTGTTCAATGCCTGATTCAAATCTTTAATGATATCATCGATATGTTCCAATCCAACGGACACACGGACCAATCCATCAGTTATACCAACTTCGAGGCGATCCTCCTCAGCTAATTTGCTGTGCGTTGTTGAAGCCGGGTGGGTAACAATAGTCCTGCTATCTCCCAAATTTGCTGTTAAGGACGCTAATTTAATATTATTTAAAAAATTTCTTCCAGATTCAAGTCCTCCTTTAATTTCAAACGCCACTATACTTCCTCCTTTTTTCATTTGCTTTTTTGCGATTTGGTGTTGAGGATGCGATTCAAGGAACGGGTATTTCACTTTTTGGATCTTGTCATGCCCCTCAAGAAATTCAGCCAATTGTAACGCATTATCGCAATGCCTGTCCACTCTTACATGGAGGGTTTCAAGGCTTTTAGACAGAATCCATGCATTAAATGGCGATAATGCCGGTCCTGTATTTCTTGAAAACAGGTAAATGTCCTGAATTAAATCCGGACTACCAACAACGGCTCCACCAAGAACACGACCCTGTCCGTCTATTAATTTGGTTGCAGAGTGTAGTACAAGATCGACCCCATAATTAAGAGGTTGCTGCAAATAAGGCGTTGCAAAACAATTGTCGATTATCAAAATTAATTTATGCCGCTTCGCAACTTCAGCCAAAAGAGAAATGTCAAGTATATCAACTGCGGGATTCGTTGGTGATTCGGCATACAAAATTTTGGTGTTGGGCTGAATTAAGGCTTCGATTTCGTCCACTTCATCAACTTTGAAATAAGAGGTTGAAATTTGCCATTTAGGCAAAATGTTCATGAATAACGAATGCGTTGATCCAAAGACCGAACGAGAAGACACAATGTGATCGCCTGCGTCCAACAAAGTAGCAAAAGTTGAAAAGATGGCAGACATCCCTGTAGCAAAGGCATAGCCTGCTTCTGCCCCTTCAAGATCACAAAGCTTGTCAACAAACTCAGAGGTATTCGGATTGGTAAACCTGGAGTAGGTATTTCTAATTTTCTCATCAGCAAAGGACGCCCGCATCTCTTCTGCATCCTCAAAAACAAAGCTTGAAGTCAGGAATAAGGGATTGGAATGTTCCAAATATTGCGTTCGCTCAATTTGAGTACGAATGGCTTTAGTCTCGAATTTCAACTGTTCTTTATTTGACATTTTGATACGTGCTGATTTCTACATTTTCTTCTCTTGAAAGTTGGTTTAGAGCCTGGTTCAGGTCATTGATCAAATCGTCAATTTCTTCAATCCCGCACGACAGCCTTATAAGGGAATCATTTATTCCCGATTCCAACCTGCGGGTTCTTGGCATGGATGCATGTGTCATCTGCGGTGGATGACATATCAGACTTTTTACGCCACCCAGGCTTTCCGCCAATTTGAAATACTTCGTAGAAGAAACCACTTTATTGGCGGCTTCCACGCGATCGTCCTTTAAGGTGAATGAAACAATACCACCATAAAGCTCATTCTGCTGTTCTTTGGCGATATTATGGTTTTTATGTGATACCAGGCCCGGATAATAAACCGCATCAACCAATTCATGATTCTTCAGAAAGGCTGCAATAGCAAATGCATTATCCGATTGTTGCCTGAAGCGCATATCGATGGTCTCGATGCCTCTGATGGTCAAAAAACAATCCCAGGGACCAAGAATCCCACCAGTGGCGTTCTGAATAAACTTAATTTTCTCAGATAGCTCCTCATTAGCCGTCACCACTAAACCCGCAACCAGGTCTGAATGTCCGCCCAGATATTTAGTTGCGCTATGTACAACAATATCAGCCCCTAATTCCAATGGCCTTTGGGCCACCGGGCTTGCAAAAGTATTATCGACCACTAACCAGGCATCTACCGAATGGGCTATTTCGGCAATCTTGCGAATATCCGAGATTTTTAATGTCGGATTAGTTGGTGATTCCAGCCAAATGAGTTTTGTTTTACTACTTATAAGACCCGCAACATTCTCGGTATTGGTTGTATCCACGTACTTTATCGTGATCCCAAATTTCTCATAGATGTGTGTAAACATCCGGAATGCCCCGCCATAGATATCATCTACAGCAATGATCTCGTCGCCTGCGGACAATAGTTTCATGACAGCATCAACTGCAGCCAGTCCTGTTGCAAAGGCATGCCCATCAAATCCATATTCCAGCTTGGCGATCAGATTCTCCAGAACGGTCCGGGTTGGATTTCCAGTCCTTGCATAATCGTAACCTTTGTTCACACCAGGAGCTTCCTGCACAAAGGTTGAGGTTTGGTATACCGGTACAGAAATCGATCCGGTTAATGGATCTATCGGTATTTCATGAAGTAATTGAGTTCGGTTCATCGTTATACTAACTTGCTTTTAATTTTTTTACCTCTTTATTTTCGTTTCGATCATTGAAAATTGGAAAGAGAATATTCGACAATTGAGAATATTCAATTAGAAATGCGTCATGCCCATGAATGGATTTGATCTCATTAAAGGACACATCTGATCTGAATTTTATCAATTCGGTGAACGCACTTCGGTTTTCACGGGCTTTGAAGAACAGATCCGAATCAATTGAAATGATATGAATCTCAGATTCTATTCTACTGGCAACCTCAATGAAGTTATTATTGCCATTACTGATATCAATCGTCTTTAGTATTTGATTCATCATTTTGTATGCAACCAGTTGAAATCGTTCATTAATAACCTTTCCATGATGGTTCAACCAGCTTTCAACATTGAACAAACCCTGTTGCCTGATCGAACGATTGAACTTGGATTTAAACGATTCAGGAGTACGGTATAAGGTCATAGCATGCATACGTGCATCGGCAAGACCGTTTACTGAATTGTTCAAAATATTGTCCTGTATAAAGCAATTTCCAATTAACCAATCAGTCGATTTCCAATCGCATGCAATAGGAACTATCTTCTTAACCAGCTTCGGCCTTAATGCAGCTAGTTCCCAGACCAATCCACCACCAACAGAACCACCTATAGCGGCAAAAATTTCTCTTATTCCGAGATGATCTATCCCTTGTGCAAAGATCCCTGCAACATCTCTGGCTACAAAACTCTTATAGTCGTCGATGAGGTTAATCGGTTTACCGTCAAAACCATTTCCCGGAATATTAAATGCCAGCACTGTGAAATAATCTGTATCAACGCATTTTGACTTCCCAATCAGGTCCTGCCACCAGCCTGAATCTCCGGCTACGTCCGAATTTCCGGTTAAGGCATGATTGACCATTACAACGGGTGCTTCCCCAAGTTGCCGGCCAAACGTCTGGTAAGACAGTTCCAAAGAAACCGTCTTACCGCTTACCGTTTGAAAATTCGATATTTTTATAAAGCTCAAGGATTTCACGATCTCAAGTTTCATTGTTCTTTACTAAGCCAGAATTGTCTCTTTGACCTTGTCAAAGGCTTGCCTGAGATCCCATTTTAGATCATCGATGTTCTCCAGGCCAACAGACAACCTGATCAAGTCTTTGGAAACACCAGTTGCCAGCTGATCTTCATCACTTAATTGTTGGTGGGTTGTTGAAGCCGGATGAATAATCAAGGACTTCGTATCACCTATATTGGCCAAAAGGGAAAAGATCTCGGTCGTATCGACAACGGTCTTAGCCGATTCATAGCCACCTTTAACACCAAAAGTGAGAATCCCGCTTTGACCATTGGGCAGATATTTATCAGCCAACGCCTTGAAGGGACTGCTGTCCAATCCCGGATAATTGACCCAGGATATTTCTTCCTGATCCTGAAGCCATTTGGCTAGTTCCAATGCATTTTCACTGTGCTTTTTAATACGCACCTCCAGGGTTTCCAAGCCTTGTATGATTTGAAATGCATTGAACGGACTCAGGGCTCCTCCGTAATCACGCAGTCCTTCTATCCTTACCTTGGCTATAAAGGCAGCTTCTTCCAAAACCTCGGCATAAACAAGGCCGTGATAACCTGGAGAAGGCTCTGTAAATTCCGGAAACTTTCCGTTCGCCCAATCAAATGTTCCGGCATCGATAATGGCTCCACCCAATGCCGTTCCATTGCCATTGATGTACTTCGTAAGCGAATGAATGACAATATTCGCCCCATATTCAATTGGATTGAGCAAATAGGGTGTTGCTACTGTGTTGTCAACGATCAAGGGAACTTTAAATGCCCTGGCGTGATCGGATATGGCCCGAATATCCAAAACGTCCAGTTTTGGATTACCAAGGGATTCAATAAAAAATACCCTTGTGTTTTCCTGGGCTGCCCTGGTAAAATTTTCAGGATCGGTTGGATCAACAAAAGTGGTCGTAATCCCATGCCTTGGCAGGGTCACATCCAGCAAATTATAGCTACCACCATATAGGCTGTTCGAAGCTACAATATGATCACCCGCTCTAAGCAAGGTCAAAAGGGTGGTTGACGTGGCTGCTGTTCCTGATGCGGTCACTACTGCTGCGATGCCACCTTCAAGTGCGGCTAACCGCTGCTCAAGTATGTCATTTGTCGGATTGTTGATCCGGGTATAAATATTCCCGGTTTCGGCCAATGAAAACAAATTGGCTGCATGCTCCGAATCGTTGAAGACGTATGCAGTGGATTGATAAATAGGAACAGCTCTGGTTCCGGTGTTCGATTTCACATCATGACCAGAGTGAAGTGCCTTCGTGGCAAATTTTTGAGTACTCATTTTTCTAATTTTTTTTGAGTTAATAAATAATTAAACCAAAAGCCAAATGCGCTGTCTAAAGCGTACTTAATAGAAAAATGTTAAAAAGAAATACCAATACTACGGAAGTAGTTTGGTCGTGGTTATCTATCTGAAATTCATGTTCAGTAGAATTTAGCACCTTCTTTAATAATAAAGGGTTGCTAAGGCTTCGCAGGGTCTATTCCCTCCACCTTTCTTGATAACATCTCAATAAGTGTTTGAACTTCGTTGAAACAAAGATTCGGAAAAGATTGGTTAATATCCAAATTAAATGTTGGTTTTTTCAGGGATTGAGTAATTCGAACTTATCTCTTATGATATCACCAACAGATTTGTTCTTGATCTTGCTTTCCAGCCAGGAGATCACATCCAGGTAAAGGAATGCCCTGCGTTCGTAAGGATGATCTTCATAGACTTTGAGCTTCTTATGCAACTTGATGAATTCGTCCTTGATCTCGTGTGGGTATATATCACCAAGACCTTTTAAAAATGCTATCATTTCCTTCTGCACCTCGTAGAGATCCTCCATTTTGATCAGGAATTTGTAAGTGCTTCTTATCAAGGAGTCAAGATGATAATCAAGACCAGCCTCATAATGGGCAACGAGGTTCAGCACCCTTGAAAAGCATAACAGGTCTTCGCGCATGGAAAGCGATTTATTGGAGATGATCTTCTCGAGGTACTCGATGCATTTCTTATGCTCGTCGATCCCAAAATAAAGACTGGCAATCTTATAATAGAAAACCATTACGTGGTGTTCGTCAATTCGGTTTTTGTATTGCTTTAGTCCTTTTGTTACTTCATTGACCAATGGCAGACCTTCTTTAAATGTACCTTCCATAAAATGAAGATTAAATTTATTTAGGTACAGGTAAAGGAATCTCAGTCCTTCTATATTATCATCCTTTGGGAACCAGCTTTTTTCTGTGGTTTCTTCAAAGTCCTGAAGCGCTTGTTTGAAACGGGTGTGATCCTTGATAAAGAATAATGCTTCCAATAGATATTGATTTCCCCTTAAGAAGAATACCGGGTTTAACTTGATCATATCCGGATTGTCATAAAAAAGGTCAACCCATTTCTTGGCATATTTATAACAGGACAGGAAATCCTGGCTCAGGAAGCTGTACCACAGGTACGACTTATAAAGCCAAAGTTTTTCGCGAAACCCAAGTTTATTGATATCGAAATCAGGCAGCCGGTTTCTGAAGTAATTTGTCACTTGCTTGTATTCCGAATCGTTCTTCACATAACCTTGTTTCAAAAAGAGCCCATAAAGCTGAAGGGAGAGATTGGACAGTTTGCTGGCCAGAACATTTTGCATGCTGATTTCTTTCGCCTGAACAGTTAATTCATCGGCCCTGTTGCTAATACTTCTGGTTATGTATTGAGACTCGATCACTTTTTCAAGTTCGATGATCTCGTAGGCAATGTTCTTCTCCTCGTTCGCTATGGCCTGGTTCTTGGCTTTATCGAGAATCTTCAAGCTTTGTTTGTAAAGTCCTTTATGATATAGAATTGTAGCAAAGTCCAGCTGTTCCCTGATCTGTATCCTTACATTCTGGCGCGATGGATTCAATCTTAAGCTGATCAGGATCTGTTTATAAAGGTGAGCCTTTAAATTAGAAAGTTGCTGTTTTTTGACAAATCCCTTGTTCAGAATTGCGTCTTCATCGTAAGCCTGGGATTTATCCAAAACATTAAAAAGCATCAGGAATTTCGATTCCTCGTTTACCCCAAGTCTGCCCACATATAATTTGAACTGTCGCTTCTCAGATTTCGACAGCGATTTAATCAAGACGAACAAATTATCTTTTTGATCCTTAGTCATAGTGCATATTCACTACTTAATAAATTGATTGCCAGCAATATAACCCAAAAGCAATGGTGTTTAACGTCGTAATGAAGAAGGGGTAATTTACACAATTCTTAAATCCAAAATATAAATTCGTGTAAGAAAAGAAAAATTTAATCCATTAAATGTCAGTTTCGCAAGTAAAAATATTCGATACAACCCTCCGAGACGGGGAGCAAGTCCCTGGCTGTAAGCTTAATACAGATCAAAAATTGATCATTGCCGAACAGCTCGATCATTTGGGCGTAGATGTGATCGAAGCCGGATTTCCAATATCAAGTCCCGGAGATTTTAAATCGGTTGATGAGATTGCAAAAATTATAAAGCATGCAACCGTTTGTGGCTTGTCGCGATCTGTCGAAAAAGATATAAAAGTTGCTGCTGAAGCTCTGCGTAATGCAAAGAAACCCAGAATTCATACAGGGATAGGAACCTCTGATTCTCATATCAAGTTCAAATTCAATTCCAATAGAGAAAATATACTTGAGCGGGCTGTTGCTGCTGTTCGATATGCCAAATCCTTTGTAGAGGATGTAGAGTTCTACGCAGAAGATGCGGGTAGGACCGATAACGATTTCCTGGCTCAGGTTTGTGAAGCGGTTGTAAAGGCCGGCGCCACCGTGCTTAATATTCCGGATACTACCGGCTATTGCTTACCACATGAATATGGTGAGAAGATAAAATACCTGAAAGAGAATGTGAAAGGAGTTGATGATGTGATTTTGTCCTGTCATTGTCATAATGACCTGGGGTTGGCAACAGCTAATTCAATAGAAGGTGTGATCAATGGAGCAAGACAAATTGAATGTACGATCAATGGCATTG
>CAJIBQ010000318.1_pt1 | contig 12147 bp, 10 predicted proteins | sample 9199391 | NCBI WGS metagenome assembly CAJIBQ01 (sample SAMEA7708309, study PRJEB35096) | sediment metagenome | biome: marine neritic benthic zone biome [ENVO:01000025]; feature: sediment [ENVO:00002007]; material: shallow marine sediment [ENVO:03000034] sea grass bed [ENVO_01000059] ... | reverse complement strand
TTGGAACAGCCTTTGCTTCGGGTGATATCGTCCAAATTGGTTCGCTTCGACGGACAATACAGTATTATTGGAGAGATCCAGAATATAGATAATGTGCCTGCAGATGTCATGATCCGGGCTACCTTGTATGATGAGTCCGGGGCAGAATTGGCCGAATATGATGCCAAATACCTGCTTAAACACAAACTGATGCCTCGGGAAACCACAGTATTTCGGGTGGATTTCGAAGATGTCGCCTGGCAAGATGCCTCTGAGGCAATTCCAAGTTCATACGAGCCGGAACAGTTTACACCAGCTAAATTAGAGGCTGCACCCAGGTATTTCAATTTACAATGCGCCGGTAATATCACAAACAAGGACCTCTTTAAGAAAGTAGCCCTTCAACAGCTTAAGATCGATGGAAAACGGATGGAAGGGACTTTGTTTAATTCGGGAATTCAAGAAATAACGGTACCCCAGTTGCTGGTATCCTATTATGGCAAAGACCAGGAATTGCTCTGGGTTGATCATCAGTTCCTTCAGGAAGGAATACGGGTCCAGAGAAAAAAGAAATTCCAGTACCCTTTGCTGGAACTCTCGGATTTGGAAGTGCTTAACGAGGACATGTCACTCAACTTTGTTAATGGTCTGCCCAATCCGGTTGGTAATTCGAATGAACAAGCTAACTATAAAGAACATATGAATCGATTGTTGCAACCCTGTCAAAACGATGGTTATGACTTTGTGAAAATCGATCTAAACGCCTATGTGGGAAATCCAAAATAGTAGTCTTATAGCCGTACTGGCAGTTGCCCTTAGCATGCTGTTGACCAGCTGCAATTCAGATGGCCATTCGCTTGCTGCAGAAGTCCCTGTATTTCAACGCTTGGATACCACAGACGTTATGATCGCGGGAGATTCGGGCCGATTGGCATTTTTGGGTCCTGATGGTATCGATGCCTATCTGCAGCTGGACAATAGTTATGGCAGCGTCGTGTTATCCCCGAATAATAAGGAGCGAGGATTGGTGTTTCTTCTACCCGATCCGATCACTCAAGTGGCCGGACTATGTACCTGGAAACTGATCCATAAAAACCAGGTCGTATTCAATGGCGACCTTTCGATTCTTCCACATACAGAGTCCGGGATCAGAATGGAATCTTACCTGGGTCCGAAGGATATCATAGCCGGGGATTCAGGCAAGGCTATGGTAGTTTCGATCCCTACCGATCCTTTTGATAATCCCCTCCCCGACGGTACTCCTGTACGGATTGAAGAACGATTCAAAGGGAAAACCAAATCTGTTATTGACTCTATTCATCATCTGATCAATTGGCAGCGTATCGAACCTGAAACAAGGTCAGGCCGGATTTTTGTAAAAACGATGGCAGGAAGCAGCCCGTCCATTGAAATGTATACTGATGTCAGTTCCGGTGCAGGAACCGATTTTGAGATCAGCTATGAACGAAATCATGATTTCGCAGATGGTAACCAGGTCATCCGATTAAAGACTTCAGTGATAAAAGACCGCTTTGAAAATACGGTGGCAGACGGCACCCTGGTGACCTTTCATATCGAAAGCGGTGAAGGAGCCTCCCTCTATACAAATGCTACGACCGTTAACGGCATCGCAGTTGCCAAAATAGTGCATCCGGTAGTTGCGACCAGGTGGAAGCTCACGGCAATTATTGCCGGAGTAGCAAACAGTAACACCCTGGAATTGAATTTCAATAGTGCGGTTGAGGAATTTGAAGCAGCCTTTTCAGCTAAGGGCCAAATCCTGTCAATCGGTCCGGTTAATGGTTTTATGGGTCAGCTTGTTCCGGATTTTACACCAGCTGTGATTACCGTGAGCTATGGGGATGGCAGTAATGAAAGAATTACGGTGTACACCCGAGACGGATATGCCAAACTCGATGTGACAAGCCTTATATCCGAAAGCCCGCCGAAACAATATGAAATCCGCATTCTGGGCCGGACAAAAACCTTTAATCCTTAAATAAATGCTAGGCACCTTTACCATTCGGATGCAAAGGGGATTTATGATCCTGATAGCGGTTCTCCTGAACGGAGTCATTCTCCTGGGTATTGGGGCCATTTTTGTTTTTCTGAATACAGGTGCTGACCGCAGTTCCATTCTGCACCTGGATACCGAAATAGAATCGGTTTACAGGCCCCAAATCGAGCTAATACCTCATACCAATGAGGGTCGGCCTATCGATGTCGCTGCCGGGGAGAAGTTGATACGAGACTACCTCAACGCCTGGTATACGCAAAATGAAGCATTGAGATATAACGATCCCTTACTGATGCGGGACTATTATACGGATAGCGCCTATGCCAAATTAAAACGCATGATCAACCTGAACCGAGAATCAGAAGTAAGCGTACAACAGACCACCTTGGCACATACAATTTCACTCGACTTTTACAGTGAAGATGGCAAATTGGCAACCCTTTCAGACAGAAATGTCGAAATGTATAAACAGATCTGGAAGAAAGAAGGGTTACAGGTCGAAAGCAAGGACACTAGTAACTATCGCGTTGTCCTCTTCCTGGAAGACAATTCCTGGCGGATCAGGCATATGCTGAGAACAGCATCTGCACCATCGGGCAAAACGAAGATTGATTACGACAGTGATATATTGAACACAATAGCAGGGGTCAAAGGACTGAATTACTACCCACAGGATCAGCCTTGGAATATGTTCGGTACCGATTTTGACCTGAAGGCAATTGAAGCCGACTTTATGAAGATACAGGAAATGGGTCTGAACACCATTCGGATATTCATTCCGTATGAGGAATTTGGAGGTCCCGACATTCGATCCGGGCACCTGGACCAACTCAAGCAGGTTATGGATGCAGCAGAAGCTGAAAGGATCAATGTGCTCCTTACTTTATTTGATTTCTACGGCAATTATGACCTGGCGGATTGGACATTGAATTTCCGCCATGCCAGGTCGATCGTGACGGCATTGAAAGAACATCCGGCGCTTTTGGCCTGGGATATTAAAAACGAGCCGGACCTCGACTTTGAAAGCCGGGGCAAGAACAGGGTTTTAGCCTGGCTTCGGGAATTGAGCGCTATCGTAACTACATTGGATCAAGAACATCCTGTAACTATTGGTTGGTCTAATGCAGAGGCTGCTTCCTTATTGAAGGATGAAGTGGACTTCGTTTCATTTCATTATTATGAAGATGCCGATCGTTTTCGTACCGCCTATGAAGAATTGAGGAAGTCGGTACCAGAAAAGCCGTTACTATTACAGGAATTCGGATTGTCATCGTATAGTGGGATCTGGAACCTGTTTTCCAGCTCCGAAACCGAACAGGCTGCACACTATGAAGCGATTCAGGATGTTGTATCAGAGCTCCAGATACCTTTTCTATTTTGGACCTTATATGATTTTCCTGATGTTCCGCAAAAAGTGGTCGGCCGATTGCCATGGCGAAGAATACCGCAAAAAAATTATGGCTGTTTTGATAATGAAGGAAACCCTAAAGAGGCCTTTACCATTATCAAACAAAAATGAAAGGGAGCAGTCTTCCAGACCACTCCCCTTCTACTTAACCCAACCAATAAAATTTGTAATTAGGCCTCTATGTGCGCTTCCGTCTTCTTTGGCAGCACCCAGTCAAATCCCGTTTTATATTTCTTGCCCAAAGCTTTGAAGTAGTCCGTGTAGGTTTGAGTAATGACAGACATTGGCAGGGAGCAAGCCGCTTTATAATTGGTTTTCCCAATCTCAACCCGATACATCTCATTCTCCAGGATGTTTTGAATGGCATCGGCCAGGGAACCTTCAGAATTGGGTTCAAAAAATTCTCCGGTATAGCCTTCTTCACGTACCAGAATACCCAGGTCACCTAAATCCGGTAGTACGGTCGCCTTACCATAACTTCCCGCCTGGTGGAGCACACCCGAACTTCCCGTGGTTGAGGTATATGGGAAAACCACTACTGCACTTTGTCCGAAAATCACAGGTACATCTTCTTCGGCGACATAACCCGTAAATCGCAATTGGGGGATATGCCTATAGGTTTCTCGGAGACCGTCGATATAACCCGGTGTATTGGGACTATCGGTACCGGCAATCACGATCTCAATATCTAAATCGCAGCGCGAGCGGATCAATTCCACTGCTTCAATAAGAATTTCGGCCTTTTTATAGGTGCCAAATTTACCAAATGCCATGACCTGTAAAGGGCCAGAGGGTGTGGAATAATCTGGTTCCGGAGGTGTCTCAAATGATCCGTGCGGGACAAGGGCTATGTTCTTAGCCTTATACTTTCTTTCAAGGATATCCACATATTTACTAATGGTCACGGCCAATACGTCAGAGGCCAGGATACATCGGGTCAATTGTGTTCCAATAAAGTTGTAAATCCGTTGAAAGATCTTGTTCCCCGTGATCCCGGCATTGTCCAGATCAACTTGTTCCAGAATGTTATGCAACAAAGTGATCACCGGTATACGCATGATCCTGCAAAAGGCAGGGAGCATCAGGCCGAGGGCCGCGGGAATTTTTTTATCTCCGAATTTCAAAAATTGTAGGTTCAGTAAAACACCGTCAGGTCGCATTTTTGCTAATGCTTTTCCAATCCTGAACAGGTTGGAATACCCGTTGAATTCCCAACAGGGTATGACGGTTATTTTACATCCTTCACCTTCGAAGTCCAATACTTTGGATTCAGCGGTTTTGTCGGTTATCAAAATAAGTTCGTCGATCTCCGGTTGTTCCCGGAAATGTTTAACCAAGTGGTAGCCATACTCAGAGAGCGTTACTTTGCTTGGTGGCAGTGCTGTAATAAGTGCTAATTTCATTTTGGTAAGATTTAAGTAAAATTTGTATTAGATTTTAGTGCAAATATCCTCTGCAAATACCGATAAATAGGCCCTGAGAAGGCGAGTGGCAGAGAACTGTAGACCAATGGCCTATCCTTATCGATATTCTTTTCAAGCATACACTGGGAATGATATATCAGATCTAAAACCATGCGTTGAAAGGTGTTGTTTAATAGGTATCTCTGGGCTTCAAAATTTGGCGGTCTCGATTCAGGTAATAATAGGCGACCTGAAGAAGGAGCAAACAGAACATGCTTCCGATCTGTATCTGCACGACGCCTTGCAGCGTGTCGTGGAAGAAAACGATCAAAACCAACTGCAGTAAACCAATAAGGGCTGAGACGATCACCGGGAGATATTGATCCAGCGATAAATAGTAATAGGCAAATATATTCGAGATCGCAAACAGGGCTGTAGCCAGGGCGTATTGCCAAAGCAGTCCTGCAATGGGCATATAAGCCGGTCCGAACATAACCGTAACTATCTGTTCCGGAAAGAAGAGGCAAAGACCAACAATGGTCACGGCTAGCAAAGCGATGAGTAATACATACCGGAAAAGCACAGGGGCTGTTGGTTCGCCTTTCTTTTGCTGCTGGATCACTTTTGGCAGCAATAGCATGGCAAACATCCAGGCTACAAAATACACCACCCGCCCAATGAGGGCCATTGAGGCATAGAGCCCAGCCTGGTAAGCATCGAAATAATGCTTAACCAATATTACGTCGAAATTGTTGATCAATATCTGGGTGAGTTCATAACCCGCCGTAAGCAGAAGGAAATGGTTTAAATTCCTTTTGTTTTCATAGCTGAGCGTTATTTTGACGGATCTGATCCGATTCCCCTTTTCGAAGGGCAGAAAACCGAAAGCAAACGAAATCAATATTCCTGCAGACACTAATAAGCCGGGGCTGTAGGGGATTAACATTAACAGGAGAATTGTGATTATTAGCCTGCTCCACATTTCAGCTTGGTAGGAGATGGACAATTTATCCAGAGCATTATTCCCCTGGTATTCCCCTCGTTTAATACTCATCAGAAAGTAGAGCGGTATTCCCAGGCCAAATAGCACAAACATCCAGGGCGATGCAGTGGAAAACCAAGCCTGCAGGCTTCCAGCGGATAGTGCCACGACACAACCCAAGACGATTCCAATCCACAATGCATACATGCTAATCTTTGAGCGAAGTGCTTGCCATTGGTGCCCGTTCAAGAGCACTGCAAACTTGGTAGTTGCCAACTGGAAAGTCATACCCAGAAATGAGATGACCAGCAAGAGGGTAACCAATAAGGCAGCTTCAGCGAAGGCTTCAGGCCCCAAGATCCGTCCTACCAGAACATTGTAGAGGTAATTCCCGCCGTTGACCAGCAAGGCGCTTCCCATAAATAACTTTTCCTGGCTGAGGCGAAGCGATTTCAATTTAAGCACGGTCATAGCTGAGTATATAATCGGTTTTTGAATTTTCCATAACACTGGAAATCGGTCTGTGATTCCGTCCTATGATGGAAAGCACTTGGTTGTTTTTAACCACTTTCAGGTAGAATTGCTCAAGTTCATGAGCGGTTGTGCCATCCAGGTCCTTCAACTTTTCCAGGGAAAGGGTCAGGTAATCATTCCATCTGAACTCGGATTCGAGGTACGTCCGCAATACATTCATATTGTGGCCATGTAAGGAACCGAACACTTCAATAAAGCCTTGCTCGTTTTTAATTTCTAATGCCATTTTATAGGTTTTTAGGTTAAGATTCAGGTATTAATTTGACATCAAAGATCCTTGAATCTGCCTTTCTAATTGAGGTGCCTTAGACGGATGGTCATTTGCTGTAGACGAATGGACATTTCCATACTTCCGGGGCGGAAAGGGTCGCTATATCTTTACATCACAATAAATAATAGATATTGAAATGGTCCCAAATCCATCTCAAATCACATAAACTCGACCTATGAAAAATTGTATTATTAATTTACTCGTATCGCTAGTCATCTCCTTCACAATGGCTCAGGAACCTATAGAAAAGGGGTTCCGGTTACTCGAAGATGGCAAATTCAGTGAATCCCTTGCTTTTTTTGAGGCCTACCTCGAAATGTCACCTGATAACCGAGCAGCCCAGATCTGTTACGGCCGATCTTTAGGTTTAAGTGGAGATACCCCTTCCGCCGTTTCTTATTTCAACGCACTGGATTTAAATTATCCCGGTGACCTGGAGATCGATGTGAACCGGGCAGAATCCCTGTTGTGGGATAGCCGCTTTGCAGAGGCAAAAGCGTTTTACAATACTCTTTTAGAATCGAATCCCAACCATTTCAGTATACTGTTGGGGAACGCCAACTGCCTAAGCAATCTTAAGGAATATCAAGCGGCCATGGAATCGGTCAACAAGGCCCTGGAAATAGAACCCGCCAACCAAGGCGCACTTATCTCCAGAAAGTATATCCGACTGGCATGGGCACATGAATTGATCAACCGGCAAGAATATGCGTCCGGTAAGCGTTTACTGCAAGACAACCTGATAGATTTTCCCCTCGATAAAGAAAGCTTGCACAATTTGGCCCATGCTTACCTGGCTAGTGGAGACACCGGCCTGTCCAGGGAAAGTTTTATTAAAATGGCGGATTCAACAAAAGACAGCATCACCGCAATGATCGGAATTTCCCTCGTATCGCACATTGAAAAGCAAGATAAAGACGCCCTGAAATATGCCCGGGAAGCGAGAATAATTGCAAGAAGATCTGAGGATCCTCAACTAATACGCAAATCCGAAGAGCGCTTTGTACAAGCTTTGTTGTGGAATAAGAACTATAAGAATGCCCGGATACAGCTCGATTCACTGGGCAATGCGCACGGAAAAGAAGCTTGGATCCTTGGACTTGAGGCAAGTTATGGCCTCTATTCGGGCAAAACCAAGAGCAGTCTTAATACCTATGAGGAATTGCTTGAGCGCGACTCTACTTCCTTTGACGGTAACCTCGGGAAGGCCAATGCCCTGTTTGCCAATGATCGCATGCATGAAGCTTACCAGGCCACTTTTACGACATTGGATATTTTTGAAAATCAGAAAGATGCCCTGGCCCTGCTAGATAAGTTGAACAAAGCGTATACCCCAGCCATAGACCAATCTGCCGGTTATTCTTCAGATAGCGGTCAAAATAGCACCTGGCATGGCCTCACATCCATTCGGCTTCCTTGGTTGACCAAGATCAGCACTCAAGTAAGCTATGCCTACCGTGAAACGAACAATCAGACCGATAATAGCCAGGCAGAATCCCATTCTGCATCGCTTGGAATTGGCTATAAATGGATGCCCAAAACCCTGACTACCCTCCGGGTAGGTATTAATAAAATTATAAGTCCCGAAAGGAACTATACGCAACCAACTATGGACCTGCGCTTTAAGATCAGTCCTTCATCCCGTCAGAAACTCGAATTGATATACAATCGCGAATTGGAGAATTTTACTGCTGCCCTCATCCAGGAAGAGATCGTAAAAGACCACTTAGGACTGAGCTTTCACCAATCCACAAATTTGGATCTTGGCCTGTACACGCAGTTCATGCAGACTGCCCAGTCTGATGAAAATAGCAGAACCTTGTTCTTCAGTTCCGTTTTTTATCAACTGATCGAAAAAACGAAAACTAAGATCGGCTTCAACTATCAATATATTAGTTTCAGGGAACAAAGACCGGAAGTATATTTCAGCCCTGAAGAATTTCATGCCGCTGAAATTTTCAGTAGTTCTAATCTTACCATTTCACCTGCTTCAAGCCTTTCTTTTACCTGTGCCACCGGGTTCCAAAAAGTCGAAACCAACACACCGATGTTCACATTTCGCGGCGACCTGAGTTTTCAGCACCGGATCTCGGATCACTTTAATCTCAACATTTATGGCAGGTATAGTAATTTGGCCTCAAGCACAGCTGCAGGATTTGAGTTTATGGAGGCAGGGATACGATTCCAGTGGGTGTGGTCGGGGAAAAAATTGTTCGCCGATCCGAAGCCATTCTAAAACAGTTGGCGTTGCCCGTGAACTCCGGTCACACATGTATATCAGAGTAAGTTTAACCTACGCATCAACTCGGGACGATTCGAACGGCTAATAGGTACGACGCTTTTCCCGATCAGGACACTGTTATCTTCGATATCGATAATTTTTGAAAAGTTGATGATAAAGGAACGGTGCACTTGCAAGAAAAGTGAAGCGGGTAACTTTTCCCTGATCTTTTTTAAGGGAGAATGTACGCGGAACATCTCGGTATCCGTTTTTATCTCGATATAATCCCCCTTGGCCTCAATTAACTGGATCTCATCGAATTTCAATTTGATCAATCGCCTATCGATATTAATGTACAATTCGGTTCCTTCAGTGCTGTCTGCACCTTCGGATATTACAGGCCTGGCTCTTTCCAGAGTATTCTTAACTTTTAATATGCTTTTCTTAAACCGTTCTTCTGAAATGGGTTTTACTAGGTAATCGACTATGACTTCATACTCGTAGGCTTCGATAGCGAAATTCCGGTCCGAGGTAGTGAGCACAATTTTAGGCGGGTCCTTTAAGGTTTGAATAAAATCAAATCCAGAAAATCCGGGCATATGAATATCCAGGAAAATCAGATCAATCGAATTTTTATTCAAGAATTTAATGGCATCCATCGCATTGCTGAACTCCTCGATCAGGTCCAGTTCTTCTGACAAATTGCAAAGTTGTTCTAAAATAGCCCGAGCTGCGGCTTCATCATCGATTATGATACAATTCATGATTCGATATTTATAATAAATTCCTCTACTTTTTTCAGAACATTCAAGAATTCTTCAGCGTATTCTGTATTCCCTTCGTGCAGAGCTTCCTCATGTTTTATGGCGAGCTCGTAATCTTGAAATAATCCAAGAATGCTCAATTTATGTTTCAGTTTGTGGACGTTATTTGCAGATTCTTCCATCCTGCATTTCTTCATATTATCCAGGTATTCCTCTTTCTCAATCGGAAATTCTTCTTTTAAGATCTGGATGAACTTAGCCTTAAAAGTAAGGTCTCCATGTGCAAGATCATCAATAGATTTAAGATTAGGTATCTCCATTTAACTCTTCTTCAGTGTAAAATTAAAAACTGTGCCTTTTCCAACTTCAGATTCCAACATAATCTCCCCTTCATATAAATCTACGATCTTCTGGACGATCGAGAGACCTATCCCCGAAGAATGCTTCTGGCTGTCAAGGGATTGGAAGACCTTGAATATTTTATCGTGATATTCCTTCGGTATTCCGATCCCGTTATCTTCGATCCTGAAATGCCAATGAGTCGGAGATTCGGAACTGCTTATTTTAACCAGGCCTTCATCCGCTTCGATATGGTTTACGGCATTGCTAATAATATTCTGAAAGAGTTGGTATATACGTGTGCGGTCGGCACAAATCTCCGGTAATGGGTTCAGGATCACAATGCGAACATGGTCAGGCACAAAGATTACTTCTCTGATTTCATTGACGATCTCATTCAGGTCGATGATGTTGTTTTCCAAACTTGCAAGATCGATGCTGGAATACTTCAAAATTCCATCGATAAGGGTATCCATCGCCTCGATCTTTTCCTGCATCATCTGAAGGTTATTCAAGCCATCTTCATTCAATACCTTCTTATGGTCCTCGCCCAGCCAGGTTGCTAGTGCGCTTATGCTCCTTAAAGGCGATTTCAGGTCATGAGACACGATATGCGCGTATTCTTTTAGACCCTTGTTGCTCGCCTCGAGTTCTTTCAATAATTTCTCCTTTTGCAATTCCAGGTTTCGCTGTTCGGTGATATCCTCAACCATGGCTACCTGGTATTCTACTTCTCCCTGTCTGTTCTTAAAGGCGTTTACAGAAGTCTTGGCCATTAGCTCACTGCCATTTTTCCGCAGGTAATTCTTGACGATAGAGAAATTGTCTAACTCGCCGGAATTCATCTTCTTCATGAGTTCGACGGAATTGCCGATATCCCCGGGAGCGGAAATTTCCTGAACATGGCGTCCTATTAATTCTCCTTCCTCATAACCCAGCATCTGGACAAACCGAGGGTTCGTCTTAATTATAATCGCCTGATCGGTAAGTACAATACCTAAAGGGGAATTCTCCACGATGATATCCAATTCCTTTTTCTGCTGTGCGAGCAATTCTTTGGTTTCGGTTTCCTGTGTGATATCCCGGATGATCCCCTGGGCTGCGATCGGATTCCTTTCCTTGTCATAGATAAGACTGCTATTGACCTCCACAAATTTTTCAGTGCCGTCGCCTATGATTATTTTAGCACGATAATTTTTCAAAGTGCCCACTTCAAACAATGTGGCGATGGACTTAGCCGTGTACTCCGTATAGTCATTATGGACCAATTGGGAGAGATTGAGTGGCTCTATCGTATGGTCGAAGCCCAGGAATTCCTTCGCTGAGGCATTCATATTGATCACATTGAATTCGAGGTCCATGATCACGTACGGATCTATGATGTTGATAAACACACCATCCAGTTCGGAAGCTTTTTCGTTTAATATGTGTTCCAAACGATCATTAACACTCTGCAGGTGTCGGGTAACGTCGTAGAGTTGCTTGGACTTCTCCTCTAAGATCCGTTCAGCTTGAAAACGGGCTTTTTTTTGGCGTTCCAGCGCCTTTTTCAATAAAAGGACCTTATCTGTTTCACCCATCTTGAACAATATCGAATTTAACCTCCGTCCCGTCTGGCTTTAGCAATTCATAGGAAATGTTGGCACTTCCGTTAAAATGCTCGAACGTCTTTTGGATCAACCCATGCGCGAGCCGGTATAAGCCTCGGGAGGAATTGTAGACCATTGTGATGGAATGGTCTGTTTTATTCAGGATCTTGAACGTTGGAAGCTCAGCATCCGGATACAATTTTTTGACATGTACGTGAATATGATCTTCTATGGAATTTAATAATTCTATCGGTTCGGTATAGGCCTAGATTACCTCCGGATGCGCCTTACCCAAGCTGGAGAAAAGAAATAGGCCAAATACATGAAGTAGATCTCCAGGTGGTGTTTGGACCTTCTCGCTGAGCCGGGTAAGCAGCTGCACCATTTCATTGAAATCATAGGTGCCAACGGAGGTGTATATACCGCCTGATTCCAAGTCTGATTCTTCGATAATGGCATCAACTACCTCCAACCCGAATTCGGTCTCAACAAGTTCCAGGAATTCTGTGAAAACTATGCCTTTCATAGTCGGATTTTAGTTAAATAAAAGTAGGAAAAATGGAAGACGGGCTGAAATTTATGTTGTGAAATCAAGATTATTGTTAGGGTTTTACCATTTCATTGACCTCCCAGTATTCTA
>CAJIBQ010000167.1_pt1 | contig 12271 bp, 12 predicted proteins | sample 9199391 | NCBI WGS metagenome assembly CAJIBQ01 (sample SAMEA7708309, study PRJEB35096) | sediment metagenome | biome: marine neritic benthic zone biome [ENVO:01000025]; feature: sediment [ENVO:00002007]; material: shallow marine sediment [ENVO:03000034] sea grass bed [ENVO_01000059] ... | reverse complement strand
TTTATGGTCGGGGTGGCAGGATTCGAACCTGCGACCTCCTGCTCCCAAAGCAGGCGCGATAACCGGGCTACGCTACACCCCGAATAAATTTTCTTCACCGGTTTGTTTTTTTTACACATAACCGGGCGGAGTTTATGCTGTTAACTCTGAAAGAGTTTCACAGTACTACCTGACTGCCGTCAGGCAGACACCCCGAAAAAGTTGGGCAAATATAAAGTTTTCTTTTGTATTAATACGTGCTTATATTTTGTAAATTCAAGTCAAATATTTTACCATGTCAGAATTAAGGCCAGTCATCTTTCTTATTCTTTTTATCGGCACAATGAGTTGTAATAATGATAACAAACAACAGGCACTAACACGGGTGACCCAAAACGATGCTGCAACCTATGAAGTCATCGTTGACGATCTTACCATCCCCTGGGGGTTTACCTTTCTTCCCGATGGTAGTATGCTTATTACCGAAAAGTCCGGCGAACTGATCCACTTTAAAAACGGAGAAAAAAAGCTGATCAGCGGTCTTCCCCAGGTTACCGTTCTGGGACAGGGCGGGCTCATGGATATCGAATTGCATCCCAATTATGAAAACAATCAATTGTTGTACCTAACCTATGCTTCTTCAGAGGGCGAAGGTAAAGGTGCCAATACAGCATTGATGCGGTGTAAATTTGATGGCAGTACCCTTACCGACCAAAGCGTGCTATACAAAGCCAGTCCGAATAGCCGGCGCGGTCAACATTTCGGATCTCGCATTGAATTCGACAATGATGGATTTTTATATTTCACCATTGGGGACAGAGGCAACAGGGATGTCAATCCGCAAAATATAGAAAGAGATGGTGGAAAGGTCTATCGATTAACAGATGAAGGACGTGTCCCTCCTACCAATCCTTTTGTCAGAGATCGCAACGCGAAAAAAGCCATTTTCAGTTATGGACATAGGAATATTCAAGGCATGACAAAACACCCTTCCACAGGTGAGATCTGGACACATGAACACGGCCCAAAAGGTGGGGATGAGATCAATATAGTTGAAGCAGGCAAGAATTATGGCTGGCCAGAAATAAGCTATGGGATAAACTACAGCGGTACCAAATTCACCGATCATACGTCTTTGCCAGGTATGGAACAGCCTTTGCACTATTGGACACCTTCTATTGCCCCTAGTGGAATGGCATTTATAACAAGTGATAAATATCCGGGATGGAAAGGTGACTTACTCGTCGGCTCGTTGCGATTTCAATATTTGAACAGATGCGTCATGAAAAACGGAAAAGTAGATTCAGAAGAAAAATTGTTGACCGGAATCGGGCGTGTCAGGAGCATTAAGGAAGGTCCGGATGGTTATATGTATATAGGTGTTGAAAATCTAGGTATCGTCAAACTTATTCCGGAGAAATAATCTAAATTTGCACTGATCCAAACGAATTCGAAATGCTGATTATCGGGATAGCAGGTGGCACAGGATGCGGCAAAACAACAGTTGTCAATCAAATTTTAAATGAACTGCCCGAAGGTGAAGTCGGAGTGATTTCCCAAGACTCGTATTACAAGGATACCTCCCATCTCTCATACGAAGAGCGAGTAAATATCAATTTTGATCACCCAAGGTCCATCGATTTTAAGTTACTGGTGAAACATTTAAAGGAATTAAAAAAGGGAAATGTTGTGAACCAACCCGTATATTCCTTTGTTCAACATAACCGTACAGGCGATACGGTCTCGACTATGCCAAGAAAGGTTATGATCGTTGAAGGCATATTGATCCTTACCAATCCGGACCTTCGCGATATGTTCGATATTAAGATCTTTGTTCATGCCGACAGTGACGAGCGCCTGATTCGGCGTTTAAAGCGGGATACAGCAGAGCGTGGGCGCGATCTTGATGAGGTTCTGACGCGTTACCAAACAACGCTTAAGCCCATGCACGAACAATTCATTGAGCCCATGAAGGAATATGCCGATATAATTATTCCGAACAATAAATACAATACAGTTGCCATTGATATAGTTAAAACTATAATTAACGATCGTTTGTAAATGTCAGAATCTCCAAATAAATACGAGAAGTTCTTTAAACCTTTCAAAAATGTTTTCGTGCTGACCTTGTCGGGGTTCGCAATCTGGATGTTGTTCTTCGATAGCAATTCCTGGTTTATCCATAATGAACTGAACCAGGATATCAAGAAACTTGAACAGGAAAAAGAGTATTATGAGAATGAAATCGCCAAGGACAATAAGGAGATCGAAACACTGAGCACCGAAGAGGGCCTTGAAAAATATGGCCGGGAACATTATAAAATGAAGAAAGAAAACGAAGAGATCTACATCATTGAGTACGAAGATAGCTTAAAGGCCAATAAATCGACTTCAAATGAGTGAGTTGTTCCGAGAATTCGATCCGCTTAGTACCAAGGCCTGGAAGCAGAAAATCCAGGCCGATCTTAAGGGTGCAGACTACAACGAACATTTGATATGGAATACCGAAGAGGGCATCGATGTACTTCCGTTTTATCACAGGGACATGAATATCAGGTCTGGTGCGATCATTGCTCAGGAAAAGAAATTCCAGATCTGTCAATCTATTGACTTAAAGGCTGAGGAAAGTTCCGAAGGATTTTCAAATCGCCTCCAAAAGGGAATTGATGGCGTTCATATCAGGATTTCAAATGGTGCCAATATTGATCCGGTAGCCTTTCTGAAGCATGACGCACTCAGCGATTTAAACGTTTATTTTGATTTTAAGGAGATCAGTCCAAGCTTGGCTGAGAATTTGACGTCGATTTCCGATACTTCGAAATTAGCATTGAATATCGATCCAATTGGTAAACTTGTGCGTTCGGGGAATTGGTATGTGGATAATGCCACCGATCATCAGGTTATTGAAACCCTCATCGAGAGTGGTCTGAATTTCAAATCTATTCTTGCAGTAGACGCATGCATTTATCAAAATGCCGGCGCTACCGCCATACAGCAACTTGCCTACGCCTTATCACACGTATTTCCATATGTAAAATTCATCAAGGGCAAGACCAACTTACCTGTGGTTTTCAAGGTTGCGATAGGCCATAACTATTTTATGGAGATCGCTAAATTACGGGCAATCAGGGTATTATGGAAGTCACTCACTGGGCAGTTTGATTATCTAGGAGAATGTATCATTCAAGCATTCCCTTCTAAGCGAAATAAGACCATTTTTGATTTTAACAATAACATGCTTCGTACAACCTCGGAATGCATGAGTGCTATACTCGGTGGCGCCGATGCAGTTTGTAATTTACCATACGATAGTATTTATCATCATTCCAATGAATTTGCAGAGAGGATTGCTGTTAATCAGCTCTTGATTTTACGTCATGAAAGCCTAATGGACAAAGTTTCCGATTCTGCGAATGGTGCTTATTATATCGAACGCTTAACGGCAGAATTGGCTGAAAGGGCGCTCGGTTTATTCAAGGATATTGACAAAAATGGCGGATTCTTAACTCAGTTGAAGGAAGGTACAATTCAAAGAAAGATACGGGAATCAGCAAATAAAGAACAAGAACTGTTTGACCAGAGTGATCGCATACTCGTTGGAACCAACAAGTACCCCAATCATGATGAGCGTATGAGGCACGAATTGGACGTGAGTCCGTTCTTGAAAGTTGATAAACGCCAAACAATTATGGAGCCCATTATCGAGAAAAGGCTGGCCGAAAAAAATGAAAAAGAACGAATTGCGAACGAATAAGCTATGAGAAATCTTTTGTATGTCCTTATTGTATTGGTCCTATCAGGATGTAAAAAAGAGAACCTTCAATTCAAGTATTCCGAAAAGGAAGATCCATTCCTTTGCAGTACTGCAGACATGGATATGGTTAAAGAAGCCCTATACGTTTTTGAAGATTATATTTTACAGAATTACGGATTTCTTACCAAGGATATCGAGGAAGGTTATGAGAACTACATAAAACTATTGGTGGATGACCGTGCTCCTGCAAGTGAATATTTCAACGAACATTTGATAGCCTTGAAAAGCTTTCTGAAGGACAAGGACGAGCTTTGGGTGTTACGAGATGGTCAATTGCGATTGAATTACGACCAGGAATTGGTGAGTTGTATTGTCGATAACATTCAAGATGAAGAGCTCAGGCAAAATATCGATGCATTGATAAGCAGTAATACGATAAGAGCCGATCTTATGGGGCCTGTCCTTTTTAGAAAACGTAAACAGTTTGTAACAGACAAGGCTTTAGCTTCTTTTGTCGTGTTTGAATTCTTCTATCCCAAGCTCTTTTACATGGACAGCCCGGATTATGTAGAAAATGTGGACCGACCAAAACCTAAAGAAAAGCTTTTTCCAGAGAAAGTTGAAAACTAATACCAGGAATGCATAAAGAAATACAAGACATGAACCTGAAGTGGCCCGAAGATAGATCGAAAGCCTCGGGTGACTCGTTTCAATCTGCCGAAGGCATTCCAATTCAAGAGTCCTATTCAAAAACGGATCTGGCCGATGTTGAACATCTGGATTTTGTGGCGGGAATACCACCTTATCTTCGAGGGCCATACAGTACGATGTATGTGCGACGTCCGTGGACAATAAGACAATATGCCGGATTTTCAACAGCCGAAGAGAGCAATGCATTCTACAGACGAAACCTGGCTGCAGGCCAGAAAGGGCTTTCCGTTGCTTTTGACCTGGCCACACATCGTGGATATGATTCCGACCATGAACGCGTTGTTGGCGATGTTGGAAAAGCAGGAGTAGCTATTGACAGCCTTGAGGACATGAAAGTCCTTTTTGATCAGATCCCACTTGAAGAGATGTCTGTATCCATGACAATGAACGGTGCGGTATTGCCTGTTATGGCGTTTTACATTGTTGCAGCTGAAGAGCAAGGGGTTGCTGCAGATCAGTTGAAGGGTACCATACAAAACGATATCCTGAAGGAGTTCATGGTCCGCAACACTTACATTTATCCGCCTACGCCATCGATGAAGATCATCTCGGATATCTTCGAGTTTACCAGCGCAAAAATGCCGCGCTTTAATAGCATTAGTATTTCAGGCTATCATATGCAGGAAGCTGGTGCAACTTGTGATATTGAATTGGCTTATACGCTTGCAGACGGTCTTGAGTACTTGAGAAAAGGCCTGGAAGCAGGAATGAATATTGATAGTTTTGCTCCTCGAATTTCGTTTTTCTGGGCCATCGGCATGAACCATTTCATGGAAATTGCCAAACTCAGGGCCGGGAGGATGCTTTGGGCAAAAATCGTTAAACAGTTCGAACCGAAAAATCCAAAATCCCTCGCTTTAAGAACCCATTGCCAAACTTCAGGATGGAGTCTAACTGAACAGGATCCTTTTAATAATGTAGCCCGCACCTGCATCGAAGCAGCAGCGGCGGCATTTGGCGGTACCCAAAGCTTACATACCAACGCACTTGATGAAGCAATTGCTTTACCAACCGATTTTTCTGCCAGGATAGCGCGAAATACCCAACTGGTACTGCAGGAAGAGACCTGCATAACTAAAACGGTGGATCCCTGGGCGGGAAGCTATTATGTTGAAAAATTAACACATGATCTCGCTCAAAAGGCATGGTCATTAATTCAGGAAGTTGAAGACCTGGGCGGCATGACAAAGGCTATAGAAGCCGGTATTCCAAAAATGCGAATTGAAGAGGCCGCCGCACGAAAACAAGCGCGAATTGATTCTCAACAGGACATAATTGTGGGCGTAAATGCCTACAAATTGGAAAAAGAAGATCCATTGCAGATCCTTGAAGTTGATAACCAAACGGTTAGAAATCAGCAAATTGCCAGATTAAAAGATCTGAAAGAATCACGCGATAACGTCAAAGTTAATGAAGCACTTGATAAACTGGAACACGCGGCCCGCACGGGAGATGAAAATTTGTTAGATTTGAGTATTGAAGCAGCTCGGCATCGCGCAACTCTTGGTGAGATCAGCGATGCTCTTGAGCGAGTATTCGGAAGATATAAAGCAGAGATTAAATCATTTTCAGGAGTGTATAGCAAGGAGATCAAAGATGACAGCTCTTTTCAAAAGGCAAAGGAATTAGCTGATAAGTTCGCAGAGCAGGAAGGTCGTCGACCGCGAATTATGATTGCGAAAATGGGACAAGATGGCCACGACCGCGGTGCCAAAGTAGTTGCCACAGGCTATGCCGATGTTGGCTTTGATGTAGATATTGGCCCTTTGTTTCAAACGCCTTCCGAAGCTGCAAAACAAGCTGTTGAGAACGATGTGCATATCCTTGGTGTTTCATCTCTGGCGGCAGGACATAAAACATTGGTTCCTCAGGTTATTGAAGAGTTGAGAAATTATGGTCGTGAAGATATTGTGGTCATAGTTGGTGGAGTGATCCCGAAACAAGACTACCAATTCCTATTCGACGCCGGAGCCATGGCCGTATTCGGCCCAGGCACCAAGATCAGTGATGCCGCCATTAAAATCCTCGAAATCCTTTTAGGCTAAATACACAATGATGCGGGCACTGAACCGTTAAAATCTTTGTGGTATTGTTAACAAGTTCCATTTTTATAACCCGCAAATAGTTGTATTTTTACGGGTGTTAAAACCATAGTATTTAATGGGTAAAATTATTGCAATCGCTAACCAAAAAGGTGGCGTTGGAAAAACTACAACCTCAGTCAACCTAGCGGCTTCCCTTGGTGTTTTGGAGAAAAAGGTTCTTCTTATTGATGCCGATCCGCAGGCCAATGCTACATCCGGCTTAGGAATTGAAGCAGGTCAGGTTGAGGTTGGCAGTTACCAGTTGTTTGAACATACGGCTTCTGCCGAGGAATGTATACTGGATGCCAACACTCCCAATGTAGATATTATACCCGCACATATTGACCTGGTTGCTATAGAGATCGAGCTGGTTGATAAGGAAGCTCGTGAGTATATGCTGAAAAAGGCCATAACCCACCTTAAGGATGCTTACGACTTTATCCTGATCGATTGTGCTCCATCATTGGGTTTGCTTACTTTGAACGCTTTAACCGCAGCAGATGCTGTGATCATTCCAATTCAATGCGAGTATTTTGCTCTTGAAGGCTTAGGTAAGCTGCTGAATACCATCAAGAGTGTTCAGAAAATCCATAATGAACATCTGGATATCGAAGGCTTATTGCTAACCATGTATGATTCTCGTTTACGACTCTCCAACCAGGTTGTTGAGGAAGTTCAGAAGCATTTCAACGAGATGGTGTTTCAAACGATAATTCAACGGAATGTAAGATTGGGTGAAGCACCAAGTTTTGGTGAAAGCATAATTAACTATGATGTTAGTAGCAAAGGCGCAAGTAATTATTTGAGCCTGGCGAAGGAGATCATCATGAAAAATGAAATTGAGGCTTAATGGCGAAGGCAACTAAAAAACAGGCATTGGGACGCGGGCTTTCTGCATTGCTGAACGATCCTAAACACGATATTTCATCGGCCGATGATAAGCATGCCGATAAGGTAGTTGGCAATATTGTTGAATTGGAATTGTCCAATATCGAGCTTAATCCGTTTCAACCGCGAACCCAATTCAATGAGGAAACACTAAGAGAGTTGGCATCCTCCATCAAGGAATTGGGAGTTATCCAACCGATTACCGTTCGAAAGACCGGATTCAATAAATTCCAGTTGGTTTCAGGGGAGCGCCGCTTCAGGGCTTCCAAATTGATCGGACTTACAACTATCCCGGCCTATGTTCGCATCGCCAATGACCAGGAGATGCTTGAGATGGCACTTGTTGAAAACATTCAGAGACAGGACCTGGACCCAATTGAAATCGCTTTATCTTATCAGCGATTAATACAGGACGTAAACCTCACCCAGGAACAACTCAGTGAACGTGTCGGTAAAAAACGGTCCACCATAGCAAATTATTTGCGACTCCTCAAACTGGACCCTATAGTTCAAACCGGTATTCGCGACGGGTTTATCAGTATGGGTCATGGCCGCGCATTGATCAATGTAGCAGATACGGAGCAGCAGCTTGGGTTGTACGAGCGAATTATTACCAAAAAGCTTTCTGTTCGTGAGACTGAGAACCTGGTTCGAAAACTTCGCCATCCTCAGGATGTCGCAGATCGAGAACCAAAAGAATTTCCTAAGTATATCAGGAATGGGTTAAAGGATTTTTCAGACTATTTCGGTCATAAAGTAACCGCTCGACTTGCAAAAAATGGAACGGGTAAGATTTCGATTCCATTTCATTCGGAAGAAGATTTCAACCGAATTATAAAATTGATCAAAAGTGCGAAGTAGATCACTGTTCTGTGCTTTTTTATTGCTCAATACTTTAATCGGATTTGGTCAGGATTTAGGTGAACCAGAAGAAATAGACCTTAATGAAGAACCAGTTGTTATTCAGGATACGATTCCACGACCACCAATTGATCCACTTTCGCCTTCAAGAGCAGCTTTTTACTCTGCCGTACTTCCGGGTCTTGGACAAGCATACAACAAAAAATATTGGAAAATCCCAATAATATACGCCGCTCTTGGTACCGGAGTTTATTTTTACATAGACAATACCAACGAATACAACAGATATCGCGATGCTTATAAAAGTCGCCTGGCCGGCTTCGATACCGATGAATTTTGGGGAACCGATTCCCAGGGAAATCCATTGAATACGGCTGTCGTATCAAACGATGGCTTGATCAGGGCACAGCGAACTTTGCGGAGAAACCGGGAAATCTCGATTTTAGTTACGCTGGGAATTTATGCATTGAACATTATAGATGCCAATGTTGATGCACATTTATTGCAATACAACGTCGATGAGAATCTGGCAATAAAACCGCATTTTAATATCGATGAACTCAGTGCCAAGACTAATTTGGGCCTGACATTCGACTTTAAATTTTAGTATATGAAGATCGCGTTGCTTGGTTATGGAAAAATGGGTAAGGTAATTGAGAAAATTGCTACAGCTCGTGGTCATGATATCGTATTACGCATAGATATCGACAGTAAGGATTACAACATTCAAATGGCCGATTTGGCCATCGATTTCAGCGCACCAGACTGCGCCGTGCATAACATATCGAATTGTCTGAATAATGGGGTTCCTGTAGTTTCAGGAACGACGGGTTGGTTGGACGAATATGACAATATTGTCAGTCTATGCCATGAACGTGACGGAGCCTTCATTTACGCCTCCAATTTTAGCCTGGGTATGAACATCTTCTTTGAAGTCAATTCCAAATTGGCAACAATGATGGCCGCACAATCACAATACATACCAAGCATTACCGAAATTCACCATGTGCATAAGATCGATGCACCAAGTGGTACCGCCATTACATTGGCGGAGGACATTATATCGAATTCAGACTACTCAGACTGGGCTCTAAAGTCCGAATCTAAAGGTGATGTTCTCGGTATACGTTCTGAACGTATTGATGAGACACCCGGTACACACGAAGTATATTACAGTTCTGAAGCAGATGAATTAAAAATATCTCATAAGGCATTTAATCGTGAAGGATTTGGGCTTGGAGCTGTAATCGCTGCGGAATGGCTGAAAGGGAAAACCGGTATTTTTACGATGAAAGACGTGTTAAATATTGGTTAAGATGTCTCATATTTGTAACTATGAAAAGGAAAAGGAAACCAACTTACTAAAACAAAATAGATGAGCTGGACGTCTTGGTTTATCCTGGGCTTGATTGTACAAGTCATTCATGGCCTTGGCACATGGCGCTTATATGCGAAGGCCGGAAGGCAAGCATGGGAGGCATTTGTTCCTGTATATAACGGCATCGTGTTGATGAAGATCATCAACCGGCCCTGGTGGTGGATCATACTTCTGTTTCTTCCAATTATCAACCTGATCATGTTACCTGTGGTATGGGTTGAAACTGCGAGAAGTTTTGGAAAGAATAGCATTCAGGATACCTTTTTAGCGGTTATATTGCTCGGTTTATACAATTTCTATTTGAATTATGTGGCCGACGTTGAGCACATTCCCGATCGCGATCGGAATCCGAAATCCTCATCCGGTGAATGGGTAAGCTCTATTCTATTTGCAGTTGTGGCCGCGACCATAGTTCACACCTATTTTATGCAACCCTATGTGATTCCAACTTCATCATTGGAAAAATCACTTTTGGTTGGTGATTTTCTCTTTGTCAGCAAATACCATTATGGGGCCAGGACTCCCATGACAGCTGTTGCCATGCCCATGGTTCATGACACGATTCCAATTTTCAAGGTAAAGTCGTATATAGCTGAAGACCGGCGTGAGAAATCCAATTCATGGAAGAATAAATTGCAATTCCCATATTTGAGGTTACCCGGATTCCAGAAGATCAAACGAAACGAGATCGTGGTATTCAATCAACCGGCAGATACTATGTTTCACATGTATAAGCCAGCCGACAGGTATTATTACAAACCAAAAGATAAGAAGACTAATCTGGTGAAACGATGTGTGGGGCTGCCTGGGGATTCGCTTGAGGTTAGAAATGGTTATGTTTTTATAAATGGAAAACAAAATGAATTACCAGACCGGACCGAACTTCAGTTCTCGTATTTTGTTCAACCGAAGACGCATCAGTTTAGTCCAAAGATCATGGCCGAGCGTTATGATATCACCGATCCTTTTGGGATAATCAATAATCAGAACACCTATAAATTTGTTGCCATAAGTGATAAGGCTCTGAACAAGTTCAAGAACCATCCCAATGTAGGAAACATCGCCCCGATTAAAGAAGAGCAAGGTATTCGGGCGGAAGGCATTTTCCCGAACCATCCAGATTATAACTGGAACAATGACTGGTTTGGACCTTTGTATATTCCGGAGGCCGGCAAGACGATCGATCTGAATTTAGAAGTCCTTCCTTTGTACAAACGTATCATTACAGAATATGAAGGCAACGACCTGCAGGTGAATGCCGATCAGATCCTGATCAATGGAGCGGCCACCTCAACTTATACTTTCAGTCAGGACTATTATTGGATGATGGGCGATAATCGGCACAATTCACTAGATGCCCGTGTATGGGGATTTGTCCCGTTCGATCATGTTGTTGGCAAGCCCGTATTCATTTGGATGAGTTGGAACGGACTTAAAAATCCAAGATGGAACAGGTTCTTTACAACCGTGCATGGAAGTGGAGAACGCGTTTCATACTTAATTCCGTTTTTGATTTTCCTCGGCGCCTGGTGGGCTGTTTACAAATGGAGAAAACGAAAGAAACCGCAGCTTAAATCGGAATAATTCGATCTTGATCAATTTGCAGATCACATCATGACTGTTTTACTTCATCCCAGTTATTTTCCTTCGATCTGGAGTTGTGTGTCCATGGCACAGGCTTCGAACATCATATTCGAGATTCATGACAACTACCAAAAACAGACTTATAGAAATCGGTGCTTTATAAATGGAGCCAACGGGAGGATGTTAATGAATGTCCCTGTAAATCACACACATAAAAACCGGCAATTGTACAAGGATGTTCAGATTGCGGCTGATGAAGACTGGCAAATTAGACATTTGAAGTCCCTTCAAAGCGCCTACCGTACATCTCCATATTTCGAATTCTATGAGGATTTACTCCTGCCTTTTTTTCAAATGAAATTCAAATTTATTTTGGATGTGAATTTCGAATGTCATGAACTTATTCAGAACATACTGAATCTCGATTTGAATTATGAAGAAACTTCCTCCTATCAACACGATACTTGTTTAACGGATCTGAGGTATTTGGTCAATTCGAGATCTGAACAGGCAAAACCACTACAACCCTACCCCCAGGTCTTTGATTATAAACGCGGCTTTGAAAATAACCTCAGCATACTAGACCTTCTTTTTAATGAAGGGCCAAATACGGCTTCTTATTTAAAGTCTCAGGATATGTCGGGCTTAATCCCCGAGGCTCATTCTTGATAGAATTGGAAAATGGTCGGAAAGTTTAAGCTTGTAAGCATTAAAATGATCGACATTGAATGCCTCATCGGCCAGGATAAAATCGATGCGTACGGGAAAGTATTTGAAATCATAAGTACGTCCAAAACCGGTTCCTGCAGTTTCGAATGTATCCTGCATATCACCTTTTATCAATTGGTAAACGTATGAATAGGCAGTATTGTTGAAATCACCGCAGATAATTGTTTTATAAGGCGATTGAGCTCTGTGAGAAGCTACTTTCTCAGCCTGATCCTGTTGCATTTTAAAGGTTTGTCTGGCTTGTTTGAACAGGCGTTCCGATTTGTCCGGATCGAGATTCGACGCATCGGGATCTATTCCTGA
>CAJIBQ010000216.1_pt1 | contig 12350 bp, 9 predicted proteins | sample 9199391 | NCBI WGS metagenome assembly CAJIBQ01 (sample SAMEA7708309, study PRJEB35096) | sediment metagenome | biome: marine neritic benthic zone biome [ENVO:01000025]; feature: sediment [ENVO:00002007]; material: shallow marine sediment [ENVO:03000034] sea grass bed [ENVO_01000059] ... | reverse complement strand
CGTTTATCCAATTGGCTTCATTTCGGCAGAGCAAATAAACAGCATTGGCAACATCTTCAGGTTGTGTTATCCGTCCATAGGGGCTGCGTTTTTCAGCAAATCTTATCAGTTTATCGCTTCCGGGAATGGCCCGTAAAGAAGGCGTATCTGTAACACCTGCCTGGATGCAATTCGAGGTGATCTTATGAGGTGCGAATTCCAGGGCGATATTTCTGCTGATCGCTTCCAATGCCCCTTTGGCGGCCGATACGGCAGCATAATTCGGCCATGCTTTTGAATTGCCCTCGCTGGTAAAGCTTATGATCCTTGCCCAATCTGCAAACAGATCGCTTTCAAAAACCGATTTGGTCCAGTCGTAAAGACTTATGGCCATTGCATCGATCGTCAAATGAAAATCGTCGTTTTTTAATTCCGGCCCATCTTCCGATACCATAGGTTTTAAATTTCCTTTGGCCAGGCTATGGACCAATACTTTGACCTTCTCCCCTTCCTGCATTTCCGATTTCAACTCATCAAGCACCACAGTTCGATTTTCCGGTTTCAAGGCGTCCAGGTTAAACGACAGTACCTTACTGCCCAAGGCCCTCATATTGTCGAAAGCTCCTTCGATTTGCTGACGCGTGCTCTTACGGTCTCGATGTACCACGCACAGATTATATCCCGATCCAGCTAATTTCGTTGCTGTTGCCAGTCCGAGGCCGCTGGAGCCTCCAAGTATGATTGCCCAATATTTTGAATTGTTCTCTACCATTGTATCAGTATGCGTTGTGCAGTGAAACCAGGTCCAAAACTCAACATCAGGCCATATTCTCCCTGGCTTGGGTTGCGTTCAAGAAATCGTTCTAGTACATACAATATGGTCACGCTCGACATATTACCGTACAATTTAAGAACTTCCTTGGTATCATTTATATTCTTGCCCAAACTCCCAAAAAGATCCTCCACCGTCTCAACAATTTTTCTCCCGCCGGGGTGAAAAATCAGGTGATCCACATCTTCTATTTTCAGATCATTGCGCTCGAGAAATGGATGAATAATAGCCGGGAAATGTTTGGCGATGGTTTCAGGTACCGTTTTATCCAGGATCATCTGAAGGCCTGTATTGGTCAGGCGAAAACCCATCATATGGCTGGCGTCATAAAAATGATACATGGCCTCATCCAGAATTTCAGGGCCTTCGTCTGCTTCATTGGAAGAAAGGATAACCGCAGCCGCTCCATCCCCAAAGATAGCCGCACTTACGATATTGACCATGGAATAATCGTTTCGCTGAAAGGTTGCCATTGGCGATTCTACGGCGACAACCGCTGCTCGTTTATTCGGATTGGCTTTCAGGAAATTATTGGCATAGATCATCCCGGATACGCCCGCAGCACACCCCATTTCGGTAACAGGAAGACGAACAACATCCTGTTTCATTTTCATGGAATTGATCAAATATGCATCCACCGAAGGGATCATGATCCCGGTGCAACTCACCGTGATTATAAAATCGATCTCATCGGCTTTCAACCCGGCCTTGTCCAGGGCCTTTATCAGCGCATTTTCGGCCAGAATGGTACATTCCCTGGCATATACATCATTGCGCTCTTCAAAGGAGGTATCGGCAAAGACATCAACCTCATCCATTATGGAATAGCGATGATCCACTCCGGCATTCGCAAAGATCTTAAGAACCTTTCGCTTGAATCGATCTTCCTGCCCATCCAACCAATTGGCTACATAGGGAAGGATCTCCTTTATCGGTTTATTATATTTTGGAAGTTGCTTGGCAACTGCTGTGATTTTTACGCCCATTAATTATAGATCAACCATTGATATCTGAATGCCCATTTCCAACGAATCTCGCTTTTCGCCTGTATGGCCATGGTCATTCGAATTAATTCATTTTTCTTGAATCCCCTCAAAATAGATGTAAGCCCATCTTCGCGAACAATGGGATTTCTAATTGGCCAACTCACCAATTTAAATAGATAATAAGCCAGAACGTGTCTGTGCAGGTCATTGATGATGATCCCAAACCTGGCCCGCTTTAAAATAAGCTTGACCAAATCAACGATCTCATGTTCCTTTAAATGATGAAAGAACAAAGTGGCCAGCACCAAATCGTAAGATTCCGCCTGGAATTCTTCCGAGAATACATCCATATGTTTGTAGCAAATGTTCGGAAAATCCTCCGAAAGCTTTTCGCAATGATGAATGGCATGCTCATTGGCATCGATCCCGATCAATTCGAGATCATAACCGGATCTTTTTCCGAATTGGGCTATCTTCCTGAGCATATCTCCATTACCACAGCCCAAATCCGCGATCTTAACTTTTTCAGATTTTGATTTTCCTTTTAGCAGCCTTTTCAAGCCACTTAAAGTGGTATGGTTACCTCCAAGCCAGCGATTGATCCCGGCAATTTTATCCAGGGTACTGTTCAGCTTGTCCCCGGATAGTTCGAAATCATCCAAATGCTCAATATCATGGCTTCTAAGTCTGGTATTGATCATCCGAATTGTTCTGCTAAAAGGGGTTGCCCATGAGTGGAAACGATAACTTTAGGTAATAATCCGGGGAATTGTCTGAGCATCCATAAAGCCGACTCAGATAAACTTGAATGTCTGAATAAAGCTGCGATGCGTTTTCCGATCAGTAATCGATTTTTAAAGGCCTGTGTCCAGGCCTTTTGATATTGTTTCTCCAAGCTTTCCCGCGATTGAATACGACCTTCAAAATAGTCAATTATTAATTGGGAAGCAATTTGACTGCTGTGAACCGCCATTCCCATACCATTGCCGCAAAGCGGATGGATGAGCCCGGCAGAATCACCACACATCAGTACATGATCATCAACGGCTTGTTTGGGTGCAAAGGAGATCTGACTTATGGTAAGTGGTTTATCAAATAAAGGTTTGGACTTTTTGAAAAACAATTCCAGTCCGGGATTCTTAAACAGCACCTGTTCTTCAAATGTCTTAGTATTCTTGTGCTTTCCAAATGATTTGTAGTCGGTGATATAGCATACGTTGATGGCCTTGCTCTCAACTCGTGAAACTCCGCAATAACCGCCATCAAAATTGTAAAGAGCTACAAGGTCATCGGGAAATTCGCCTTCAACATGCTGTTTTACGGCTAGATAACCCGAACGCTTTTGAATAAACTCGCGATTGAGCTTTATATCGATGTTCGCCCGTTTACCAAATGCACCAATTACGAATACCGATTTGAAAGTTTCGTTCTTTGTTTTCACCTGAAAGATACCGTTGAAACACTTTGTGGATATAACGGTATCCTGCATCAATTGGGCTCCATTCTCTTGAGCAAGTTCGGCCAAAGTATGATCCAGGGTGTAGCGACTGATGCCAAATCCACCCAATGGTAAATTTGTTTCAATGGATTGGTTGTTTTTTGAATTGAGCTGAAAACGATGAATGCGTTTTGCCCCATAATCTAAGGGATCAAACCCTAAAGATTCGAGGTATGGCAATACCTCGTTTGAAATATATTCCCCGCAAACCTTGTGCTTTGGGTAGCTGTTCTTTTCAATAACAAGTACATGGAAACCTGCACGCGACAAATGAATAGCAGATACAAGGCCGGCTAAACCGCCACCTGCAATTATAACATCGTAATCCTTTGAATTATCGCTTTCCTTCAAATTCCACGTGAATTAAAACGGTTTTTGACATCACCAGGCTGCCACCGCCTACTCCATAGTCCCGCCTGTTCAATCGAAAATCGGAGGTGATCTTAACGGTGTCCCCAGATTCCGAAACTACTACCGGAAGGCTAACCGACTTGGTGACATCTTTTATGGTGAGTTCACCTTTTATATTATATCCACCTTCTCCCGTGCTTTCTATATTGCTTGATTCGAACTTAATTTCAGGATTAATGGCCACATCGAAATAATCATCAGAACGCAAACTCTTATCCCTGGATTTGTTGCCCGTATCAATAGAGCTCAATCGAATTACGGCTTTGAGATAACTACCATCTATATTATCAACATCAAAGTTAGTATCGATAAGGACCTCCGGAAGATTACCTTTAACATAGCTCCCAAAATTCTTGATCTTGAAAGTAACGCTTGTCTGTTCGGTTTGCTGCAACGATTGTGCAGAAATAAACTGACCTAAAAGGAAAAACAACCCGATAAATAAACTTCTTATATGCATTTGATTTGATGATTAATTAAACTCACTTCCAACTCTAGCCTTTGTCATTTAATATTGAATATGCTTACATGTGATCAAGAATTATTCCACGGATATGGGCTCATTGGTTTCAGAGCTGATTTCCCAATGATCATCATAGATCGACCGGTATTTAAGTTTGAACACAAACTTGGATGGAACCAATTCTTCATTGAGAATCCGTAACATGTCATTATAGCTACGATCATCACCACCAACTCTGATAATATTGCGTCTACCCCCAGCCGGAATAGCTAAACCTCTCTGGGTACTGCTGTAATTCTGAATTGCAATGCTGTCGCTATTTTCAATTTTTTGCCGTAGAAAATCTTTAAACTCCAGATCAAAAAATTCACCGTTATACGTGATCTCTCGATTTACCACTATCGCCGGCCCAACACCATGATTAACCAGGTCGATTGCGATAGTCTTATTCTCAGCATTCCTGGACATATCAATGATGATATAAGGCATTACAGAAAGACGGCTCTGTTGCTCAATAATATTGGTTTGCCTGATGAAAATGAACAAACTCCCAAGACTGATTACTAAGGCGGTCAATGCAACCAGCTTGTCTGAAGTCCAAAATCTTCTCGTTTTAGCCATATATAATTCAACTAGTTATTATTTCTTGTAAATGGAACGAACCGAACTGGCAGCTTATTCTTCACCTTGATCTGGCCCTTACGTTTTGTAACCAGTTGCAACATACGCACGCCGCCATGGGGCCCAACAGGTATGATCATCTTACCGCCTTCTGCCAGCTGGTCGATCAAAGGTTGGGGGATTTCTTCAGCTCCGGCAGTTACAACGATGGCATCAAAAGGCGCGGCTTCGGGCCATCCGTGAAAACCATCACCCACCTTTACATTGACATTGTCATACCCCAGGCTAGTCAACAAGATCTTGGCTCGTTTACCTAATGGTTCAACGATCTCAATAGTATATACTTCATCTACGATCTCACCCAACACGGCTGCCTGGTATCCCGAGCCTGTACCGATCTCCAGCACCTTATCTTTCTTGTTCAATTGTAAGGCATCGGTCATATAAGCCACGATATAAGGCTGGGATATGGTTTGTTTATATCCTATTGGTAACGGGGAATCCATATAGGCCGAACTCTGGTACCCGGCGGGCACAAATAAATGCCTGGGTACTTTTCGCATGGCCTTTAATGTTGACAAGCTGCTGATCCCGCGTTTTTCAATCTGTTCAGAAACCATGCTCATGCGCTGATCGATATAAGCGTCCTGAGAAATGGCAATTGGGCCGATCAACAGACTAATAATGAGAGCAATTCTGTACATAAAGAATATTATCATATAAAGATAATTCATTTAGCATTTGCAGCCAACGAACTTTTTCTGGTATAATTTGATATGATTTTCATTGAAAATTCCATCACTATTGTTATTTTAGTGTAGGAAAATATTTCCAATTCGCGCAATTCCTTGCCCTTGCCCCTGGAGATTTTATTAATTAATTGACACAACAATGGCCTTCCTAGAAGGGTACGAATACGATATTTTTATAAGTTATGCGCATCGGGATAACCGTATGGTCAATCCTAACGAGGCCGGTTGGGTAAAACAATTTCACGATTACCTGAAAATGGACCTTGAAGCTGCTCTGGGGCGGAACGTCAAGATCTGGTGGGACGATCGAAAACTGGATGGCAATGAGCAATTCGATGGTGCCATACAGGACGGCGTCAGGAAATCTGCAATCATGATCAGCTTAAATTCCCCCAGCTATAGTAGCTCGGAATGGTGCCTGAAGGAATCCCAATTATTTTATGAAAAAGCCCAGCAGGAAAAGGCAGGTCTATATATCGGTCATAGTTCAAGGCTGATCCATGTGTTGTTAAGACATATACCCTTTACAAAATGGCCCGAACAGTTTGAAGGAAGGGCCGGGTTTCATTTTTATGAAAAATTAGGCGATGAGGCCGATGAGATTGCCAGCATGCCCATGCATATTGGCGAGAGGTCATTCAATGAGGAGCTTACCAAGCTTCGGGTTTCAATCCAAAAACTTATCCTGGGCTTTGAGGATCTTGTAGAGTCCAAACCACAACCCGTTCAGCCCAGTGTTGAAGAACCAAAAGATTTTACAGTTTTCTTTGCAGATGCTCCTGAATCGCTCTTTGAAAAAAGACGCGCAATTATAAGTAGTCTTTGCAAAAAAGGATATGCCGTACTTGAAAGTGGCCGTGACCAGCGAAATGCTGAAGCCCACGAATCAAATGTAAAGGATGCGCTTTCTAAAGCCGACCTTTGTGTTCATCTGTTGGATCAGTATGCCGGGATGGAGATAGAAGGCGATCCGGACAATTATTACCGAAAAAAGCAGGTTGAATTGGCCCTGGAAACTGAAGTTCCCCAAATGATCTGGGTTCCGGACAGTCTCAATACGGATGAAATCGAAAATGAATCCTATCAGAAGTTTGTTAGAAATCTTGAGGATTACACCCTGACCGACAAACCATACGATTATATCCAGGGAGATAAGGGTTCTTTGCTTTTTCAGATCGCAGATAGAATTGAACTTGAACAAGCCAATAAAAAGGATGCCGTTCAAAGCAAATTGGCTTCAAACCTTGAAGACCTCGATATACTTCTTGATTACAACCCCGAGGATAAGCCTTATGCTATAAAATTGAGAGATACGCTTGAACACGATCCATTTGTCATCCATCATGCGCCACTCGGGAATGATCCGATAAAAAATAAAAGCATATTGCACAACAGGCTTTCCGGAGTTCGAAAACTTGTTTTTCTCTACGGGAAAGCGTCCAAAGACTGGATCAAGGAACGTGTAAGCGATGCGATCAGCAAGGTGATCATGGATGAGACTCCCGTTGAGGAAATTTACATCTACCTGGCTCCTCCAAAGAAATCGGAAGACGACTTTCAATTGAATCAACGGATCATCAACCAAAAGAGTTTTAATGTGAATATCATCAATAACAGTGAGCTTGATGAGGTTAATGACGATCTTCTCGAACCGTTTATTAACGATCTAAAGAACAACTCGCATGCAGTCTGATGGGTCTAATCCATACGTCGGGTTAAGACCATTCAACACGGACGAAAGCATTTTCTTCTTTGGCCGTGAAACTCAAACAGACGAATTACTACAACGCTTACATGAACATCATTTCGTTGCCGTTGTAGGTAGTTCGGGATGTGGCAAGTCCTCGCTGCTCAGGGCAGGTTTGATCCCGGCCTTGAAAGGCGGATTCCTGGTGGATAACAGCAATCGTTGGATGATCTCCATCCTTAAGCCCGGTCAAAGTCCATTATATAATCTTTCCGAAGCCATTTTGAAAGAGCTCGATCCCAAAACAAAAAAAGGACCCATTCGGGATCTTAAAAATGAGATTGAATTGGAAGGAGTAGACGCCATCCTGAATTTGGTCAGCCCGATTCGAAAGAAAGAGAACATCAACTTTTTTATCCTGATCGATCAGTTTGAAGAATTATTCGCTTTTGCTAAAGATAAACCGGAAAACAAAAGCGAAGCCATCGCATTTGTAAATACCATTTTGGAATTGACCCAACAAGATGTTGTTCCATTTTATGCAGTGCTTACTATGCGGTCTGATTTTATTGGCGACTGTGCCGAATATCATAGGCTGCCGGAGGCCATGAATAAGAGTCAATACTTAGTGCCACGCCTTAATAGGGAGCAACTCAGACGCGTTATCGAAGGTCCGGCCAAGCTTTATGGATCAAGCATCAGTCCGGGACTCACTTCTCGCTTGCTCAACAAGTTGGATAAGGTTCAGGATGAATTGCCAGTGCTTCAGCATGCTTTGATGCGCATGTGGGAATATGAGGCTAACGTAGATAAAAGCGGTGAATTAGACCTCCAGGATTATGAAAAGATCGCCGGACTTGAAAAGGCCCTTTCCATTCATGCTGATGAAGCGTTAGCCGACATGAATGCTGATGAGTATGAACTTTCTGAAGCAATTTTTAAAGCTTTGACCACTATTGATGATAATGGCAGGAAGATCAGGCGCCCATGCGACTTAAGTGAATTGATAGAAACTACCGGTGCCTCCGAGTCCGATTTGATGAATGTTATTGGTCGCTTTATGGAAAACAAGCGTTCATTCCTTAACCTTACGCCGGTTGGCGAATCCGATGATATCCTGATTGATATATCCCATGAAAGTTTGATCAGGCAATGGGATACACTGAACAATTGGGTTGCTGAAGAAGGTGCCTCCGCAAGCAATTATCTCGAATTAAATAAGGCCAGGGAAAATCATGAACTCGGCAAAAAAGATCTGTTAAGAGGCACTGAACTACAAATTATAGAAGATTGGCATAAAAATGAGAGCCCTGATGCCAACTGGGCCAAGCGGTACAGTCCGTCATTTGAAGAAAATATGGCATTCCTGGCAGATAGCCGTAGGGAACAAAGGCGCTTCAGAAATAATAGAGCCAGACGCAATCAAGCCCTTTTTGCTTTAATCTTTTTAGTTCTGGCCACTTATGTAGTTTTCAATTACAGGGATAAAATCAGGCTTAAAGCTTATGACTTACATTTTGCAGCCAAATCAAATACCGAATCTCATCCTAATCTGGCATTACATTTAGAAAGGGAGGCTTTAAAGCTTTATGATTACCCGGAGTTCTATAACAGTATGCAAAAGATCAAGGCTGATGGTTCATTTTACAAGATCATTTTTAATGGAAATAGGATTCCCGGATTTGATGGCCATAAACTTGAGGGAGCATCATTTGAGCACGAACTGGTGTTGATGCAAAAGGGCAGACAACTATCATTATGGAAATTCGACATGAAAAAGATCTCCGAATTTGATGGTTTGACGGAAGACTTTCGAAATGTGGTCTTTTCACCTGACGGGAATACGCTGCTCATTGGTTCCATGGATGGCATTGCCAGGTTATGGAATGTTCAGGGAAAATTGCTTGCAGAATTCCCGGTAGGGGACCAACAAGTAGGTGGCCTGGCATTCAGCCCGGATGGCCAACTTATAGTAACGGGGTCAACGGATGGTGTTGGGCGTATTTGGGATATTGAAGGTAATCTGTTACGAACATTAGAAGGGCATACCAACGTGCTTCGTGCAGTTGATTTTTCACCGGATGGTACAATGATAGCAACCGGTTCTTGGGACAATACGGCGAGACTCTGGAGTGCAGATGGGGATTCCCTTGCGGTTTTTAGAGGACACACCCATCGAATATATGCCATTGAATTTGCACCCGACGGCCAGTCTATTTTAACGGGTGCATTGGATTATAATACCAAATTATGGAGTCTTGATGGCCAGCTGAAGCAAACGTTTACCGGACATACCAGGCTTCCAAATGATGTGGGATATTCGCCGGACAGCAGGTATGTGATCAGCGGTGGAATTGATGATACAGCAAGGTTATTTGATACCGACGGTAATTTTATCAAGTCGTTCCGAGGCCATTCCAGCAACATCATCAACGTACATATTGATGCAGCGAATAATTTTGCCTTGACTTCGGCAATGGACAATCTTATCTTGAAGTGGGATGTGCTTCCAAATTTGTTGAATAGCTATGAGGGGCATACTGAAGCAGTCAATGATGCCGATTTTTCTGAAGATGATCAGTTCTTTGTAACCGGATCTGATGACGACACCGTAAAATTATGGGATATTGATGGTTCGCTTCTCGCTGACTTGGTAGGCCATACCGATGATGTGAATGGAACCAAATTCCTTTCAGGCAAGAATACTATTGTTTCGATTTCAGACGATGGTACATTCAGATTATGGGACATGGACGGTAAGCTCATAAAAGAAGTAGATGGCGGTGGTGAGAAACTCCGTGATCTGGCCACCTCTCCAGATGGGGAGTATGTCCTTATCGGTTCTGAAGATTTTAAAGTAAGGCTTTATAATGCGTCAGGTGATCTGTTGTTAACCATTGACGAACATACAGATGTTGTAAGCACAGTAGCCATTTCACCAGATGGCAAATACATCCTTACGGGTTCCTGGGATAATACCGTACGCCTTTGGGATATCGATGGTAATTACCTAAGAAGCTTCAATGGCCATGATGATAATTTAACATCTGTTAGCTTTTCCGCCGACGGCACCAAGATAGTAACCGGGTATGACTCCAATACGACTATTATATGGGATATTGAGGGCGAGCAAATTCAGCACTTCTATGTGTCTCAGCATACGTCATCGGCTACCCTGTCCCCTGATGGCCAATTCCTGTTAACCAGTTCCTGGGATAATCGGGCCAGGCTGTGGAATATGGAAGGTCAGATATTACAGGAATTTATTGGACATAAGGGAAGTATGTCGAGTGCACAGTTTACCTCCGATGGCAAGTCTATCCTAACCACTTCCTTTGATGGAACAACTAAACTCTGGCAGGTAATGAACTTAGAAGAATATATCAATACCTGGGTTCAACCCCTTGCCAATAATTTAAAAGAGTTATTTGATATCGATTAAGATCCTGGTTTAAGCATTAGTCAGAAAAAGATATATATAGATAAATGCTGTGATCAGACCCATCAATACTATCAGGCCAACCACTCCAACAACTAATGCCTTTATCAAGACCAGCCACCATGCCTCTTTGAATGTTCTCATATATATATAGCTGTTATAGGCCAGCCCTATCAGAAAATTGAACACCATATACCCTGAGAACAGCGAAGGGAAGACAACAAAAATCAAATTAGTTACAATTGTGATCAAAGACTGCTGCCCATAGATATAGGTGTTCATGATCAAATGCTCTGCATAGTTCTTCTTTTTGCTTCTGAACAACAGGAAAGTCATGAGTGCCACGGCCGGAATGATCAGCAAGACCAAAAGATTCAACCAATTCCATAGATCCTGCTCTGCGATCAGCATCTGTTGTGAACTGAATTCGGAATCATTTTCGAAGGAGGAGAAATCCCTTTGAATCATTTCCGCAATGCCAAGCCCAATACTCGTAAGTATGTTGATGGCAACCAGGATGAGCGTATACCGGAATGGATTATAATAAGGCAGGGTCTTACCTCTCCAATATTCCGTGATCAATTTCCCGGGTGCTTTGAAAAGCATCACAGCTGTATGCGTAAAGCCTTTTTCGATATTGGTGAGTTGTTGCAAAAACTGTGTCGTCAGGCCTTTAACCGTCCAACGCTTATCGATTACTTTTTGCCCGCAATTATGACAAACCGGGCCTTGAAGTATCTCCCTGCAATTGATGCATTCCATAGTTGGTGAACCCGAATCTTCCATTAATCCGAAGATAAAAAAAGAACCCGACTTCTCAGCCGGGTTCTTTAAGATTGATTTAATCGGGTTAATCGTGCGCATGCCCGTCTATTTCCTTGAGCATGCTCTTGGCATTTTTTCCAACGGCTCCGTCCGGATCCATACTTATGGCTTTATTATAAAGTTCTTTTGCTTTTTCAATATTACCAGCCTTCCAATAGCCTTCTGCCAGGCTGTCCCAACAATTGGCCGAGTCTGGAAAAAGCTGTGTATTGAACTGGAATACGAAAATGGCATTGTCCTTTTGGCCGCTATTCAGTAATTGATAACCGGCTCTGTTCAAATTGCTTTCGAAATCGAAGAATTTATACTTCGGGTCCTGAACCATTTTTGGTACTTCCGTCTGTAACTTTTCGACCTCCCCTGCCAGGAACAGATTGGTCATATAATCCATAGGGTCGACGATGAAATTGTCATCATCAAAGTTCAAAGCAGCAGCCAGAACCGGGTCCTGGTTAGTGCTGTATTCCTTAAAACTCATATCTACCGCGAGGTGCGGTGAGGTCCAATCGGCGTTTTCCCATTGCGGTTTATCCTGCCACCAGGCAAATGATAAATATGCCGGGATCTTGCTGTTCGGCAGCTCAACCCTATTGTTATCGCCATAAAAGTTGATATTTTCACTGCTGGGCTCTCCAACGAACACCACATTGGTGTAGTTATCCAGTTCGTTAACCAGGTTCTGACAAGCCGAAAAGGTTCGTCTTCCAATTATGGTGATGAACTTCCCGATCTTGTTGATCTTTTCAGATGCTACAATGCCGGTAACCACCGGTTTGTTCTTATAGTTATTACCACCGCCATTTAAACGGACATCCAAAACCAATTTTTCAACATCATTGTTATCTATAAAGTCGAAT
>CAJIBQ010000161.1_pt1 | contig 12464 bp, 9 predicted proteins | sample 9199391 | NCBI WGS metagenome assembly CAJIBQ01 (sample SAMEA7708309, study PRJEB35096) | sediment metagenome | biome: marine neritic benthic zone biome [ENVO:01000025]; feature: sediment [ENVO:00002007]; material: shallow marine sediment [ENVO:03000034] sea grass bed [ENVO_01000059] ... | reverse complement strand
CTCTGATAATCAAGGTAAATTTCAGCTCGAATTTGTTGGATTAGACCCTGGTATCTCCATTCAACTACAGGCTGAAAAGGCTGGCCTTGAAGTTGTCAATCAATATGATCTTAAGGAGGTGATCATCAGCCGTAAATTACCATTGCGTATCTATCTCATTCAAAAAGGTAAACTGGCACAGGCCCAGACCGAATTGTACAACATCAGCCGGGAAGCCTTGTTCAAACGCAAGGACGCTTTAATCGCCCGTTTACGAAAAGGAGAGGCTGAAAGCGAAAAAGCCATTGCCGAATTGGAAGACTATCTGGGCAGACCCATCGCCGACCGTTATGAAGCCGAACGCGAACTAATCAATCGTATTGATGCCCTTCAGAGACGATTACCTGAATTCGCGCAAAACCTGGCACAGCAAAATCTGGATTATGCTTCAGAAGAATACATTAAGGCCTATGAGTTCTATAAATCAGGAGAAATTGAAAAAGCCTTGGGTGTACTCGATTCTGAAAACCTAAAAAATTCTATGAACAGGGCAAAACAGTCCCTCGACAAAGGCAGGGAACTTGAACAGGCCGGTTTGGCCTTACAAGAAAAAGCCCAACTTCAGATCGATCAGTTGGTAGAAAGTTATAACCTGAAAATACAGGCACATTACCTGCTGTTTCAATATGGGGCTGTAATCGAGACTTTAAAAACCATTCTTAAGGTCTATACCGATCTTGGTATTTCCGATTGGTATTTGGCCGAAGTTTATTATCAGCTGGGTATTGCCTATTTCAACGAAGGCAAATACCAGCTGATGTTGGAGAATATGTTGGAGGTTCTGAATATTCAAAACCGATTACTTCCGGAAAACGATTTGCGCACGGCCAATACCCTTCTTGAAATAGCAGTGGCACAACAAAGATCAGGTAATTATGACAAGGCTTTAATCTATGCAAAAGAATCGCTTGATATTCGTGAACAACAACTTGAAAGTAACGACCCCGATTTAGCTACAACGTACAACATTATCGGTTTGACCTACTGGTATATGCAAAACTATCAGGTCAGCCAGCCCTATATACTAAAAGCTTTAGAAATAAGAGAACAGGTACTCGATTCCAACCACATCATGCTCTCGCAGTCTTATAATGACGCGGCCTTACTGTATCATAATACTGGTCAGTTTGATAAATCAATAGCATATCATATTAAAAACATTCGAATTCGGGAACAAACACTAGATCACAATCATCCTTATCTTGCCTTAGCATACGAAAATTTGGGAGCCACCTACAGGGATTCCGGGAATATCCACGATTTCTTAAAGTATGTTCAAAAGGCCTATGATATAAGAAATACCGTATTAAATCCAGAACATCCCGGACTTCTCAATACTATGAGTCTGCTGTCAGGAGCATATTATCAAAATGGCAAGTATAATGAAGCTGCAGATCTCATTTATAATACCATCCAAAGACGTGAGAATGTATCTCCTCGAAACTTCAATGTCCTGCTTTATGATTATAATAACCTGGCGGTATTTGCTATAGCAGCTAAGAATTGGGATCACGCTAAGGAAGGCATAACCAATTTTATAGACATCGTCAATACACACAATAATGGTGAGCCGCGTTTTCTGGCAAGGGCTTACATTCGTTACAGCATTATCGAAATGAATGCTGCTAATTACTCCGAGGCTATAATCAAGCGCAACGAAGCCAGTAGACTTATCGCTGATCTTCCCGAAGAACAAGTTGGCGACCTCCAAACTTTATTGGCCGATCTCGATGAAAAACTGGCTACTTACAAAGACTGAATCAAAATTTTCTTAACGCCTCATTATTAATTATCTTGGCGCCTTATAACGCATAACAAGACTAACTAACCACTTCATGCGACTTCTGATTAAAGTATTCTTTCTGATCATTCTTGGGGGATATAACGTTTCTATATTCGCTCAAACTACGTATACACAATCCGCACGTCCAGAATTTAATATCACCAAAATAGAAACCGATCCTCAAATCGATGGTAGTATTCTTAGCGATTCGGTTTGGATGCAAATCCCTGCCATTACAGACCTCAACCAGATCAGACCAAACTACGGTGAGCCAGGCTCCGAAAAGACCGAAGTTAGGGTCACTTACTCCAAGACTCATTTTTATGTTGGAGTTGTTTGTTTTGACACCGATCCGCAGTCCATCGTGATCTCCGATTCACGCCGGGATTCCAACCTGGATGATGAAGACAGTTTCCTTTTTATTGTTGACACCTATAACGACCAGCAGAATGGATTTTTATTCGGGACCAATCCGAATGGGATGGAGTACGATGCGCAAATCGATAATGAAGGACGTGGAAATTTCAACCAAAATCGAACCCAGCAATCCGGTGTGGTAGGCGGCACAAATCTGAACTGGGACGCTACCTGGGAAGTAAAAACAGAAATTGGCGATTACGGCTGGAGTGCTGAATTCGCTATTCCTTTACGATCGCTTCGATTCAGTAGTGGAAATAACAAAACCTGGGGAATCAATTTCCAACGCAACATCAGCAAAACCACAGAAGTAGTCTATTGGGCACAACTCCCGCTTGGATTTGATCTAAAACGATTATCACTTGCCGGGAAGATGCATGGTTTAGATTTACTAAACCCGGGAAACCTGAAAGTGATCCCTTACGCCTTGATGCAAACCGTTCGGAACAAAGTTCCCGATCCGGCCGATACCAATACCGATTTTGAATTTGGTGCCGACGTGAAATACAGCATTACACCAAGTTTAACCCTGGACCTGACCTATAATACCGATTTTGCCCAGGTAGAAGTAGACGACCAGCAATTGAACCTGGATCGCTTCAACCTTTTCTTTCCTGAAAAGAGACCTTTCTTTTTGGAAAATGCCGGTCAGTTCTCAGTGGGAAGCCCGGGAGAGGTAGACCTGTTCTTCAGTAGACGAATAGGGATCAGTGATGATGGTGCTTTAGTTCCTATTATCGGTGGAGCACGATTATCAGGCAAGATAGGCCAAACCAATGTGGGTGCCCTAACTATGTTTACCGAGGATGTAGATGAACTCGGCATTGACAAGAACAATTTTACCGTAGCAAGGGTCAATCATGATTTTGCTACAAGCAGGTCTTCCATTGGAGGCGTATTTGTAAGTCGTAGCGGTTTAGGCGATATGGAAGACAACCATAATGAGGTCTATGCTGTTGACGGCCGCTACGGACTTGGAAAAAAAGCCCAGTTAAGTGGCTTCTTTGCCAAGAGTAATACGCCGGGGATTTCAAGCAAGGACTATTCATTTAAAGGCAAAGCCGAATACAATTGGAATGGCTGGCTGATCAACGGGGCCTATACCGAAGTTGGGCAGGGTTTTAATCCAGAAGTCGGGTTTTTACAGCGTAGCGCTTTCAAAAAGCCAGAAGGGCTGATCTTTAAATCACACCGGCTTGAGAACTGGGGCAATATGCTTGAGATAAGGCCGCATGTGTCATATAGGGGTTATTGGGATTTCGATGGCAACCAGATCACCGGCTTCCTTCATATTGACAATCATTGGGTTTGGAAGAGTGGATTCGAGATTCATACGGGAATCAATTTCACCCAGGAAGGTGTTCTGAATGCATTCAGTTTGCAGGGTGTAACTGTAGATCCTGGGGAATATAACCATGAAGAATTGCAGCTGGTATATATGACCAATCCAAATAAACCCCTATCTATTTCAGGAAGGACAATAATTGGAGGCTATTTTGGTGGCGATAGAATATCGAATAGCGGCACCGCCAAATTAAGAATTGGCGATAAATTCAATTCGGAATACAGCATCAGTCATAACAAACTCGACCTGCCAAACGGAGATGTCACAGCCGTGGTAAATCGATTCAGGCTGGCCTATTCCTTTACACCGCGTATGTTCCTCCAAGGCCTGGTGCAGCACAATAACATTTCGAATGTGTTTTCGGTCAATGCGCGCTTTTCATGGCTGCAGAATGCCAACACAGGCTTGTTTGTTGTTGTGAATATCATCAAGGATGACGATGCTCTGGATGAACTGAACAACCAAAGCCTTACCATCAAGTACACACACAGGTTCGATTTAATGCGGAATTGATGTCTTGATTTCAATTAAGATCTTGAGCTAAAAAAGCGCACTATCGTTTCCTGTTCGCTTTGATTCTTCGTATCTTTAAGTATGGTATTTCCCCAGGAACAACTTCAGGAAATTTCTGCTTCCATCGATGAATTGATGGTAAAGATCTCGGAATATGAAAATCGTTACGCGGAGTTAGTCGAAAAGGTACACCCGCATTATGCCAATTCGGCCAGAAATTTAGTTCATTACTTGGCCTTACGATCATGTGATATGAATGTCCTCCATGAAAAAATGGATGATATCGGACTTCCAAACACACAGGAATCCCTGGAAAGTATAGTTTATAACCTCATTCAGTATAAAATTATCACTTATAGCTTGATGGGCTTGGATGTACCTAAAACTCTTAATGGGTATTTTACAAACAAAGAAGCTGAGGCAATTGTTGAGGAAAACAGGCGTGCCTTGTTCGGAACACCAAAGAACCAAAGGCAAACGGCCATCATGATCACACAGCCAAAGGGAGCAGCTACCGACCATGAGCTGGTGCGCAAAATGGTTAAGAACGGCATGGATTGCGCCCGGGTGAATTGCGGCCATGATGACCCTGCTATTTGGTCTGGTATTATAGATAATATTCGATCGGAAGACCCGAATTGCAAGATCATGATGGACCTTGGCGGCCCGAAGGTTAGGACAGGACCTATGAAACCTGGCCGTAAGCTAATAAAGATCAAACCAACTAAAGATTCGTTCGGCGAAGTAACAATTCCGGCAAAAATCTGGTTAGCGCCATATGGCACCAACCCACCTGAAGGCACAAAGGCCGATACTGTTATTCCGGTAAATAAAAAATGGCTTCAAAAAACGAAGCCCGGATCATATATTGAGTTTCGTGATGCGAAGGACAGAAGATGTAAAATAATCATAGATTCTGTGGAGGGAAGGGGACGCTGGGCACATTGCTTTGAATCTACCGCTATTACGCCTGGCATGTTTCTGAATGTATCCATAGAAAGAACGTCCCGCGCTGAGATACAGACCTTTCATCGAATCTTACCTTTGGAGGTGGTGATCTTCTTGTTCCCTGGAGATTTCCTTCGGCTGGACAGAGAGCCCATTCCGGGAGCGCCTGCAGAATACCACTACGGCAAACTCGTTAAACCTGCTCACATTTCTTGTATTCTTCCGGAAATTTTTGAAATGGTAAGCGTGGGAGATCCTGTTTTTATCAACGATGGTAAAATTGCCGGACGTATTACTGAAATCAACAGCGATCATCTGATGATCGAAATTACAGGAACCAAAAAGAAAGGGGGTAAATTAAGAGCGAATAAAGGCATTAATTTCCCGGAAAGCAATATAACCTTAAAAAGCTTTACCGAAAAGGATAAGGCCGATCTAAAATTTGTTGCAGAACATGCCGATGTGGTTGAATACTCCTTTGTGAATACACCGGAGGACGTGGACGATCTTTTAAATGAAATGCAGGCGATAAACACCGATATAGGAATCATCTTAAAGATAGAAACACGAAAAGCATTTAAGAACTTGCCTGTCATTCTTTTAAAGAGCATGCAGCATTACCCTGTTGGTGTTATGATCGCAAGAGGTGACCTGGCCATAGAAACCGGGTGGAAAAATTTTGCCGTTCTTCAGGAAGAGGTCTTACAGATGTGTGAAGCCGCCCATCTACCGACGGTCTGGGCAACGCAAGTGCTTGAAAGCCTGACAAAGAAAGGTGTCCCAACCCGTGCAGAGATCACTGATGCGGCGATGGCTCAACGCGCCGATTGCGTCATGCTAAATAAGGGCATCTTCATCAATAGAGCGATCAAAATGCTCGACCAGATCTTAACTAAAATGCAGCGAATTCAATGGAAAAAGAAGACCTTGCTGCCAAAGATGGAATTCAATGAAATTTTTGAAGAAGCAAGCCCTGCAACTGATATTTCGAAGCCTGCATCCTGAATTATGAGATATAAAATTTTATTACTTGGCATTGCCCTGATCAGTATTTCCTTAAGCGCTCAAAACTACAGCAAGCAAATTAAGCTTCTGGATGAATACATTCTGGAGGGCATTGAGAAATGGCAGCCTCCCGGATTGGTTGCTGCGGTGGTGAAGGACGGAAATATCATTTTTGAAAAGGCTTATGGCCTGAGAGAAATCGGCAAGCCCGCAAAAGTAGATGCCAATACGCTTTTTATGTGTGGATCTACAACCAAAGCATTCATTTCGGCTGGATTAGCCATGCTGGTTGATGATGGTAAATTGACATGGGATGACAAGGTCATAGATCACCTGCCCGAATTCCAACTTAAAGATCCATACATAACCCGCGAATTGAACATTAGGGACCTGCTTACACATCGATCCGGTCTTGGTAATACCGATTACCTGTGGGCATTGATGACCATTCCGGCAGACAGTGCACTTTATAAATTACGGGAAGTAGAGCCTTCGTATTCGTTGCGATCAAGTTTTATTTATCAAAACCTGATGTACCTGGCTGCAGGTAAAGTCATCGAGTCTGTAAGTGGTGTGACATGGGATATATTCCTGAAACAACGCATATTCGATCCCCTTGAAATGAACAACGCACGTCCAACCCTGGCAAGTGTTCAATCTATTGAAAACAAAGCGGAGGCCCATCATAATATCGACGATCAAATCATACGAACCGAACAGATGAGCGCAGATAATATAGGCCCGGCGGGTTCCATGTTTGCTTCAATTTCAGATATGGGAAAATGGATTCAATTTCTACTGAATGATGGCATTAAAAACGGCGACACCTTGATTCAACCAAGAAATTTTAAAGAATTATTCAAACCGCATCAAATCATCCCTGAGTCTCAATTCTATCCAACCAGGCAATTAACCAAACCCAACTGGATGACCTATGGACTGGGTTGGTTTCAACAAGATTACAAAGGGCAAATGGTACAATTTCATACTGGCAGTTTAGGTGGTATGGTGGCTATTGCCGGTATGATTCCCGAAAAGGAATTGGGCGTATACGTTATGAGCAACCTGGATCATGTGGAGCTGAGACATGCCATTATGTATATGGTCTTTGACCTGTTCTTAGACGGAAAATTGTCGCGGGATTGGAGTACGGATCTGTATAAACTATATCATCCCGATACGCCCGAACAGGAAGAACCTAAACCCATTGAAAATGCCGAACCGTCCATCTCGTCAAGTGATCTCATAGGTACCTTTTCAAATCAGAAACTGGGCCGGGTTAAGGTAAGTAAAGATAGTAATGGGCTACGCTTTAATATCAATGATACCGTTTACGGGTTATTACACCATTGGCATTTCAACACCTATCGTGGGGAGTTCGATAAAAAAGAGTGGGGCCGGTTGATGTTCACCTTCCGGGCTGGGGCTAATGGAAAATTGAGTCATCTGGATCTTTGGGGAGAATCATTCGAACTGGTAAATCCAAAGAATTAATTCGCTCACCTTTTTATTTCGTAACTTAAAAAACTAACCTAAAACAATTCAACAATGAAAAATTTGGTTTCTATTTTAGCCCTGGTCTTCCTGATTGCCTGCAACACCGAAACTAAACAAGCTACTGCTTCTGATGAATATGGGTCTGCCGAAGTGGAAGAGACTAAATCTGCAGAACGATCTATAGGGTTTGCTACAGCCCTGCCCGAATTGAAATGGCATCTGGGAAAGGAAGATGCGATCGAAATTGTCAAAAATCTCGATGCGGTTTGGGCGAAAAAAGATTATGAGGCTTTACGCGAATTTTTTGTCGATACTACCAAATTCTATTTCGATGATGGACAAATCGTGAACTCACCCGATGAATTCATAGAAATTTTGAAAAAGGGAGATGCTGAATCCGAGTCGTCATGGACCTTTGATTATGCTTTTTCTGTTGACCTGGATCCAACCCAAGGCGGCGAGCATGTACAAGCAGGATTTTCAGGAACCTCAGTCAAAGATGGAGAAACCACAAAGAAAAAATATCACGAGTCTTACTACATTATCGATGGGAAAGTAGTGGCTTGGAATCAATACACGCGCGTTGATACTGAAGAGGAAGAAGAAGAACAGTAACCCCTCGTTGGCGAAACGATAGTCGGAGCCTCGATCATAAAAATGATCGAGGTTCTTTTTTAACGATTAATAAGTTTCTTAATATTTACCGAAACATCCGATTTCGATTTCAGGATGTACATGCCTGCAGGGATTTTCGATTGGAGATCGAAACTGATCCCGTTGCAACGATCATTTCCTTTTCCAGCCATTACACCCATCATATATCTTTATTTTTCTTCTTTCAGGAGTTTAATGCATCTGGTTGTTCTATGTATATGAAACCTTAAAAATTATGTTATGCATAGAGCAAATTCTATTTTAAAAACAAAATTTCTCATAAACATCTTGTTGATCTCGGCGTTTTTGAGCTTTTACAGCTGTTCGAAGGATGATTCTTCGGATATTCAGAGTGGTTTGACCATTCGCGTTACCAGTACTTTTAATAATGGGCGTAGCCTTGACATGAAATCTACACAAGCTGAAATTGAAGTAACCGAATTCAAAATGAACATGAAGGAATTCGAACTCGAGTTAGACGATTCCATGGAAAACGATGATAATGAGTCCTGGGACGATGACGGAAGCTTCGACTATATGGACGAGATCGAACTTGATGGCCCCTTTGAACTGGATTTAAGAAGTGGTGAAATAACCTTTATCAATGTTGAAGTGCCTGACGGCACTTATGAAGAGATCGAGTTTAAATTTCACAAAGGAACAGACCCTTCATCCGAAATGTTTGAAAAAACAGCATTGATACGAGGTACAATCGATTCGGTTCCTTTTGAATTCTGGTATGATTTCTGGGACGAGATCGAGTTGGATTTTGAAAATCCCCAATTCGACATCTCCATTCAAAACAACAGCGAAAGCCTTCTTATCCAGTTCGACCTGTCAACGGTTCTAAACAGCCCAATTGGCGTAGATCTTTCACAGGCTCAAGATGGTAACAATAATGGCATTATTGAAATAAGCCCTGATGATACCGATGGCAACAACGCACTCGCTCAACAGCTACGCGACGCCATTAAAGACAATATTGATCTGATTGATGATTAATCATCTCGAATTATAAATAAAAAAAAGTCACTGTTTAAGTGACTTTTTTTATGCTTTTTAATAAGACATTCTAACAATGCGGTTCCAATTGGCCTCCTTAATTACAGACCAATTGCCTAAATTATTGTTGTTCATTGCGGCCTGCCATTCTTCACTCGCGTTTCTTTTTTCCATGCGCGTCTGCCAGTTTGAATGATAGTCGAATCTTGATTTATCGAGCAAAATGACCATATAATCAGCCTCATCCCCGCCAAAAACAGATTCGAAAACAGCTAAATGGAACTTCACTCCAATACTTTTATCCATCTCGTTGAACTTCTTCCTGTCGGCCTCAAATGCACCATTCTGACCGATCTTTACATCAAAGTATTGTACCCTACGGTAGGTGATCTCATCTTTTTCTTCCTTAGACAGAGGTGAATAGGTCTCCGGGGTAGTGCTTAACTCCGGCCTGTATTTCCAAACCTCGGTGCCGTTAAAATCTGTTGCTGAAGCAAAATTTTCCCATGTTCCTTCTTCCAGGGGATCCGTGGATTCCCATGCTTGCATGATCTTTTCCTGGCTGGCCTCTTGCTTATCCATATAGTCGACCATCTCATTCATCGAATCAAACCACTGAATCATCTTCAGTTTTCTGGTACCCTGTTCGCGAAAAACATTAAGGCGCACGTCATCCATTTCCATTGAAGATTTAACTGCTCCCATCCATTTGTTCATTACAGTCTCATAGGTGGGGATAGATTCGGTCTGGGCTTCTGAAATTACTAATATGCCTTGCGCATTCATCGACAATACGCACATGGCAAAAATTGCGAATACAAAATTTCTCATAATGGTTGGTTTTGATTAGTATTAATAGCATTATAAGATAAGAAATTTCAAGATAATATCCCGTCTTTGGTACTAACTGATCAGCTGGAATATTACCAGGACAATGACCAATCCCATAAGTCCTTGAAGTAAGGTCCCGACTGAATATTGCCTGAGGGCTGTTTTAACATCCATATCGGAAAACTGGGACACCACCCAGAAATATGAATCATTGAGATGTGAAAGCGTCATAGCGCCTGCCCCAATGGCCAAAACCGTAAATGTTTTTCCCATTTCGGTATCCAATCCCATGGAGCCGAGAAGAGGAGCCATAAAGGCCGAGGCAGTTACTATGGCAACTGTAGAGGACCCTTGAGCTGTCTTTAATACAGCGGCAAATGCGAAGGCCACAAGGAGACCCATAGTGTTATTCTCAGTTTGAAAATTAAGTAGTTGATCCAATTCCAATGCTCTGAGTACTGCCCCAAATGCACCACCGGCTCCGGTGATAAGAATAATGACTCCTGCTTCCTTCAACGCAATTGAGGTCCAATTGAAATAATCCCTGTCCTTTCTGGAAAGCCCCAATCCAAATGCCAGGAGCATGCCTATGAATAAGGCGATTATGGGATGGCCAACCAAATCGATCAATTCAAATAATGGCCCTTCACCAAATGGTTGGGTTGGATAATTAGCAACAGACTTCAATGCGATCAATACAATTGGAATCAAAATGGGCAGAAACACTCCAAGTGATTTTGAATTTGTGGTGGCTTGGTCCGATTCCTCATTTTCAACCTCAATGTCAACTTCGATCTTCGATCGCTTTCCAACCCATTTGGCCCAAAGTAAACCAACCAATGAAACAGGCAAGGCCACCAGCAAGCCATAGATCAGGACACTTCCAATATCAGCATCCAAAAGTGCAGCCGCTGCCAAAGGACCAGGTGTAGGTGGAATAAAAACGTGAGCGGCATAGAGCCCTGTTGCCAGTGCCACTGCATAAACTGGTAGTGGTATCCCTGTTCGTTTAGACAAGGATTTATTAAGTGACGACAAGATCACAAAAGCCGAATCACAAAACACGGGAATAGAAACCACAAAACCGGTAAGGTTCATGGCAAGGGCAGAGCGTTTGGCACTGAACCATTTAAGCATAAAGGCCACGATCTTCTGTGTGCCATCCGTACGCTCCAGGAGAACACCGATTATTGTACCAAAAACAATGATAAACCCGATACTCGATAGGGTGTCACCAAATCCTTTGGTTATGGTTTCAATCACCAGTTTTGCTTCCAGGCCTGCAAAAAGACCCACACCCAATGCAGCAATGAACAAGGAGATAAGCGGATGGATCTTAAACCTGACCGTTGCAAGTACGATAAAGGCAATAGCGAGAACAACCAGAACGAAAATGCTCATATTAATCCGTCTTTGATCCTACCATATTTATCTACAAAGCGCTTTAGGATATGTTGTGGTTCGGTAACAATGAAACCGTCGGTTAATCGCTTGATTTCTTCGGCCTTTTCAGGATTAAAATACCCGTAGTCTTTATAAACCTCAATTCGCAATTGAATGCCTTCCGGATCCAATTCCGCATGAAATTGTGTTGCATAAATGTTGTCCTGGAAACGGATCATCTGAATCGGACAATTCTCCGATTTGGCAAGCAAGGTTGCGGCTTCTGGCAGCTCATGACAGGCCTCCTTATGCCCGCAATAGGCTTCAAAAACGTTTGGCAATCCTTTTAAAAGGTCGTCGTGCTTTCCATCTGAAGTTACTTCAACACGGGTAACGCCAACCTTTTCTGAAAACTGTCCTTGTCCAACTTTTCCGCCAGCAAAATCAACCAGGGCTCCCATGCCATAGCAAACCCCAAGAAATGGGAAATCTGCCGCAAAAACCTTCTTCAGCAGATCGTTCAGATCGGCTTCGAATTGGCGCTGATAGGCTTCCTTTTTGGAATAGTCATCACTTACGTTACTTGGGCCTCCACCAACAATGATCCCGGAGTATTTATTCAAGTCCAGGTCCGGAATACCTTCTTTCTCCATACGAATGCGGTGTGCTTCAAATGGATCAAGTCCGCTGTATTTCAAAAGAGCTGTAAACTCATCATCTGCAGCCCGGTCTATTGGTCTTAATTGAAGGATAAGAAAGGGTTTCATATAAAGCCTCTAGAATATTTGCTAATCTAAAGAAATCTGGATTAATGAAACCTAATTCATTCAATTGTCTGATACTTCGGAAGTACTTTGCTCACGCACAAGGCAAAATTCCTTTAAGCGGTTTAACTGGTTCTTGTAGGCATACTCATTTCCGTTAAAATACAATTGTGTATTCTTATCTGATAATTTTGCGCCAATGACAGCACCGTCGACTGCAAAGCCAACCACATAGCCTCGAACAATCGCTTCCCTGCCAATATCGCCAAAGAGCCAGGACCTG
>CAJIBQ010000215.1_pt1 | contig 12569 bp, 11 predicted proteins | sample 9199391 | NCBI WGS metagenome assembly CAJIBQ01 (sample SAMEA7708309, study PRJEB35096) | sediment metagenome | biome: marine neritic benthic zone biome [ENVO:01000025]; feature: sediment [ENVO:00002007]; material: shallow marine sediment [ENVO:03000034] sea grass bed [ENVO_01000059] ... | reverse complement strand
GAAACCGTTTCAAAAATGGTTACTTCAACAGCAAATCTCGACTGACTTTCACAACCATCGATGGTTTGAGAGGCATAGTAGGTGCCATTTTGTAGTGGATCTGTCGGGGACAAGGCATTACCACCGGTAGGCACATCATACCAGTTCAGATCATTTCCATTTATGATAAGGTCTTCAATGCTTGCGTTTTCAGTATCGCAATAATTTTGATCAGAAGTTCCTGTAGGAGGGTCGGTTATTTGAATTGTAGCAGTTACAGGGGTTCGGGTTAAACTAAAACATCCGTCGAATTCAGCTTCGGCATAAAAGGTGGTGGTAACGGATAGCGATGGTGTTGTAAAAGAATTTCCAACACCGAGCGGCATTCCTCCAGTTGGAGCGTCGTACCAATTTATATTACCTACTGAAGTAGAAGCACTCAGAATGGCTGACCCATTCTCACAAACTGTATCACCTTCTACTGAATCGATTTCAGGTTGAAATTTAATCGTAGCAAAAACAGCTGTTCTAACACCTTCTTCACAACCGTTTACCGAAGCCAACGCATAGAAAGCAGAGGAAGCGGTTAACAGTGGAGTCGTAAATGCTGTTCCCGTCCCAACAAGATTTCCACCGGTTAATGCATCAAACCAGAGTACTGTTCCGGCCGAGGGTTCTGCTTCAAGCACAAGTGTACCATCACCACATCGTTCAGCATCGGTCGTATCATCGATCTGTGGGACAGTGATCTGAGTAGTTGCTGAAGCTGAAAGATCAATATCCGGATCACCCGGACTTCCACCATATTCTATGATAAAACCCTGAGGAAAATATGGATCTGCTGAATTCGTCAAAAGATTGGGCAGGTCATTCCATGATCCAATAATTCCGATACTCGGAGCTGTCACATGGGCATAATCCTCGTCTCCAAGGTTGTTGGGTTCGCCGTTATTCCAAAAGGCAAAATTCGGCGTTGTTCCATTAACCGCGCCATTCCAAAAAACCGTCCCTGCTTCAGGCCCTGTTACCCATTTCCAGACGCCTTCGGTTTCTTCATCAGATCCACCTATCCATCCGGTACCAGGGGCTTGCTCACCAACAAACAAGGCTTCTTCCATAGACATCAATGTGGCGAGGTAGCCCTGTAAACCGAAATAAGTATATGTTTCAGCGAGGTCCCTTGCATCTGTCCAGGTTATGCCCGGATCCTGAATGAACTGATAATAATGATCTGTTGAGGGCAGATAATTGGCATCACCAAAGGTAAATGAGAATTCTCTGGAGCCGGACACCTCTGCCGTTGAATTGGAAAAGACTACATCGTAAACAGCTGCAATGAGATCGGTATAACTTACATTACCCGGACCTGTGCTTCTAAGCGTCAATTTCCCTTCGGCCAGACTCCAGGTGTAGGCCACATTGGGATGGCTTCCGGTGAGCAACAAAATGTCGGTGCCCTGTTGATAACCCGATGAGATCTGAATACTCAAAGACTCGATTTCGGTATCATCGGGATCGATGATATCAAAACTGGTAACCACATTAATCTGACTCAATGGGCAATAGAATTGACTGCCCTCAGCAAAAAGTGTTGGAGGCACATTGCTCTGTGCTTGTGCAATACCAACAGTACTGCAAATCAAAAGGAATAAATATGTCTTTAGTCTGGTCCCCAAATCAAAAATCAAAGGACATAAAAATACACATTCCTCTAAGAAGTTGAAGATTTATTCGATGATCACGAAATTCAATAGATGACAGACCTCAAGAAAGAACTTCTTTAAGTGCTTTACCAAATTTCTTCACATCTTTCAGGGTACCCGTACTTATCCTGCACCAATCGGTCAGTGGTGGAAAAGGCCTTCCGATCTGAACCCCTCTATCTCTCATTTTAGAGATCAATCCGTGTATGTCCCTTCCGGTGTGGAAGAATACAAAATTGGTATGAGATGGTGCATACCTTAAACCAAGCTTGTTTAAGGTAGCGTAGATGTATGTTTTTGCTTCCTCATTCAACATCAAACTCTTATTATAGAAAGGCTCTTCCGCCATGGCGGTCATGGCTGCAATAACTGCCATCATATTGGCTTGGGCCATCATATTCTTTCGTATTCTGGCAGCGATATCGGGTCGGGCGATAAGGTATCCGCATCTCAGGCCGGCCAGACCATAAACTTTGGAAAATGTACGTGAAACGATGACATTCTTTCCTTTTTTCACCAACTGAAGCATGGATGGATAAGACGTATCCCTTATATAGTCGTAATAAGCTTCATCGGAAAATACAACTGCCTTGTCTGATACCGAATTGCAAAAGTCGACCAATTGATCTTTGGGAATCAGTGTACCGGTGGGATTATTCGGGTTACAAAGAAATATCAGAGATGTTTTATTTGAAACACGACGTTCCATTTCCTCCAGATCATGACCGAGATCTTCATTCAGTGGCACCTTATTAATTGTAGCACCGTATTGTTTAGCATAGACCAACAGTGCTTTAAATACCGGGTCTGCTGCAAGAATCTCACCACCGTCAATACCATAAGTTACCCCTGCTGACCTGAGCCCTTCGGTAGAGCCAGCGGCCATTACAATGTGATCTCGGCTTACACCTTCCTTCTTAGCGATCATCTGTGCAAGATCGTTCATCTTCTGGTATGGGTATCTGCATCCAAGGTCAAAGGCTTCAATCATGGCCTTCCTTACCTTATCTGACGGTCCAAACGGATTTTCGTTGGAATTCAGTTTTGCCATACCGCTGTCAGTGATGGCATGCCATTCGTCATAATGCGGATTGGCCAGTACGTCTATAGGATTCAATGTCAATGCAGCTCCACTAAGTGCGCTTAGCTCCAACCATTGCCTTCTGCTTATCTTGGACATAACTTAACGATTTACTTTTGTTTATAACCGGGACCACGAACCACACGTCCTGGTAATGCTCCGGTATGGTCGCCTTCTTTAAGCACTTGTTCACCATTCACAAAAACGTGAACCATTCCAGTAGCCAGTTGATGCGGCTTATCAAAGGTTGCATGGTCTTGAATGGTATTCGGATCAAAAATGGCCAGGTCGGCAAAATATCCGGATTTCAATGCACCCCGTTTTTTGATTTTTAAATTGGAGGCCGGGAGGGAAGTCAGTTTATAAATTGCCTCTTCTAATGGGATCACTTTCTCATCCCGTACATATTTTCCAAGTAGCCTGGCAAAATTCCCATAGGCTCTTGGGTGAGTATTCGATTTAATAAATACGCCTTCCGGTGCCAGGGATCCAGCATCCGAACCAAAGCTCATATAGGGCAGGGTGATTTGTTTCTTAACGTTGTCCTCAGACATCAGGAAGTAAATTGTACCTACCCGGCTTCCATCTTCAATGACCAGGTCAATCGCTGTTTCATCCGGGGACAATCCCCTCATTTTGGCAACCTCCCCAAGCGTCTTACCGGTTAGTGGTTTAAGGCTGTCATTTTTGAAGCCAGCGAGCAGTACCTTTTCAGGAGATCCTGCTGAGCGCATTAAATTCTCCCATTCATCTGTTGGTGTTCGCATTTCTTCAATAACGCGCTTTCTGATCTCAGGATCTTTCAGGCGCTCGGCCCATTTCTCATATCCACCTTCCTGAACCCAAGGTGGCATGGCTGCGTCCAGTCCTGTGGCACCGGCTACGTAAGTATACATATCTGTGGTAATCTGGAGTCCGGCGCCTCTTGCTGAATCTATTTTCCTGACCACTTGGTCAAACTTGTGCCAGTTGGATTGTCCGCTCATTTTCAAATGATAGGCCTCAGCACGGATTTCAGCCTCGTTTGCAATCCGAATTAATTCATCAAGACTTTCAAGAAGCCGTGCACCCTCGCTTCGCATATGGGAGATGTACATACCATCGTATTCTGATGCTACTTCGCACAGGGCGATCAATTCTTCAGTACTTGAATAAAATGCCGGTGCATAGATCAGGGATGAACCTACACCGAGTGCACCTTCTTCCATGGCCTGACGCACCATCATTCTCATAGAATCTAATTCCACTTCGGTTGGTGGCCTATCCTCATAGCCGATTGTATGGATTCTTAAAGTTGTTGCCCCCACAAAGGATGCCACGTTTGGAGAAATGCCTTTCTGCTCGAGGTATTCCAGGTATTCCGATAAGGTGGTCCATTCCACGTCAAATTTAATATCACCCTGGGCAATTACCGATTCCTTTTTCATCTTATCGTTGAGCGGACCCATTGACCATCCTTCACCCATGACTTCGAGCGTGACCCCCTGTTTGATGTCGCTCATCGATCGGCCATCTTCAATTAAGGACACCGTTGCCCAGCTCAACATATTGATAAAACCTGGTGCTACCGCCAGCCCTGCGGCATCGACCTCTGTTAGTCCTTTGGCATTTCCCAGATCGCCAACGGCTGCAATCGTATCGGCGGAAATGGCAATATCGCCTTGATATGAAGCATTGCCCGATCCATCATATATCTGACCGTTTCTTATAATGATATCATAGGATTCGCCGGTCTGGCAAGCTTGTAAAAGGATAAGGGAGCAAAGTGCAAAGATGATCTTATTCATGTCGTGAATGGTTCAATTTTCAGGTTGTAAAAAGAAGGGGTTCAGGGAAAGGGGAGGTGCTTAAAAAATGCACTTTCTAAGATATGAAATATTTTGGGATGCTAAGTGGAATCTTAAGCTGTATATCAGCGATTTCCGCTGAAGTCAATAAGGTAGCCTAAAGAAACATTGAAGTACCCTGTACTGTCTAGTTCGGATTCGTTTTCAAGAGGTGTTGGTAAGTTCAGATGATACCCCAATTCGATGTCCCAGCTCTTTGTTGTCAGTGAAACCGGGAAGCTCAACTGGGTGTTCAGGTAAGCGAATACATCCTGAAAAATGATCTCCGGTTCCTGGATGTTATCGGCATCGGTTAGCACGCGTACACCATATGTTTGTTTCGCCATGATCAACCTTAAGGCCGGTCTGAATGAAAGTCGAATGTTGGAATTCTTCACCAATGGAAGTCGCGCATAGGTTCTTGAGACCAACTGAAAGGACTCGTCATTTCCAAACAAAAAAGAGGCGAAGACCTCGGTGCCAACGGTTTTTGAATTGGAGCGAATACCCAGAGAAAGATCCAGGGAATTGGTAAAAATATCATAACCATCGGTAAAAAAATAGCGCGTATAACCAAGGCCGTAGTGAAAATTCCCATTTTTTCCAATAGCCTTATGATACCCCAATGAAAGGTTGGTGTAATCCCAGGTTGGGTTAAATTCGCTATAGTAGATACCCGATAAACTAAGGTATAATCCACTCTTATCATAATAAGAAATCTGAGGCACAAAATTGAACTGGTCTACATTGGTTTGTCTTCCTGAAAAATATGTATCCGAATTGAAGGACAGGTTGGTGTACAGGAAGCTATAATTGCCGAATGATCGCAAAATTTCATCCAACAGTTCTTCTTCATTGAAGAAAAGTTCATCCAGGAGAAGATCGATCTCGTCTTCTTCTTCAACTACCTGAGCTTGTACATTGAATAAGGCAAAAAGGGAAATCAGGCACAACCCCAGCCTGATCTTATGATTATTTTCAATTCCGAACTGCACAGTGTGAAGAGAGGTTAATTGCCATTTGAACCACCGTCATTGCCCGGACGATCACGGCCATCATTTGGACGGCCATCGCGTAATTCACCGCGGTCTCGCGTATCCCTGATACGGTCAAGTCGGTCACGCAGCAACCTGCGTTGATCGGAAGTTAAAGTTCTTCTGAAGTCCTCCCGTGTTTGTCGTAACCTGATCTCTTGCTGGCGCACCATATCGCGTTGGCGATTCGAAAAAGAAGCTACCAGTTTTTTACGCATATCGGTTTTGGAAAGCGACTTGTCTTTTAAAATGTCCAACTGCTCATCTGTCAGGGAGGCTTTAAACTCGGCACGATTGGTTTTCATTTGTTCACGCTCTTTCTCCAGCATAGCTTTTTGTTCGGCTGTAAGTTCTTCCATGATTAGTTCATACTCTGAATTTTGCGAAGAAATGGTTTGCATGGCCAGTACTGAAAATATCAGGCTTAATGAAAAAGTGATGATCTTCTTGAATGTTGCTTTCATCATTATGGCTTTTATAGGTTATCAGATCAGGGTGAAGATTCACAGCCAGGGTGAGAGCTGTGATCTTCAACCATCTCTGTTGATTTAATCTCTGTCATTAGGGCGACTATCACCACGATCACATCGTTTGTAAACCCGCCTCAATTGGGCATAATTTTCGATAGTCAGGAATTCGTGATCCCCGAACTGAACTGTTATCGGGAAATTGATCTCAAAGCAATTTCCATTCAATCTGCAATCGGCGATAATTCGCTTGAATTGTCGATAGTTCAAGATCTCGGCAACCGACCCATCTTCAAAGGTAACGGTTATCGGGAAAACAATTCGGAAGCAGCGATCTGTTTCACAGGTATTGTACAATCGTCGTAATTCTTCATTGTTTTCAATGATCAGGTATTCCTCAGGAGCGGTTTGAACAATGATCGGATAATTGAACTCGAAACAATTGTCGTTCAATCGGCATTCGGCCAGTAATCGTTCGAACTGATTGTGATTTTCAATGGTCACGGTCTGTCCGCTTTGAAGGGTCACCGAAAACGGAAACACAAAACGGAAACAACGGTCCCGTACATCGTTCGGATGATGTCTGTCGCGAATAAGACGATCACCATCCAGGTCAAAATAAATGGTAAAGCTTTCATCCAGTAAAGCAGGTACATCGGTTCTTGATACGGTTTTGTAACCCAATTCAGGAGCCAATTCGGCACTGGTCACAAAATTTCCGGCAAATTCAGAGCCTATGGTCTGTGGGATCATAGCCGGTAGCGCTTCAGGTTCAATACTCTGCTTGTTGGGTGCTTCTTCAATGGCCTTAATCAATTCGGCGTCATTGACTGTGTCTAAGCTTTCACTCTCACATGACAAGTTGGCTATTCCAAGACTTGCCAGTAACATAACGGTTAAGATTGATTTGATTTTCATAATTAAAAGATTTAGTTAATTTCATCTAATCGATTAGAACGGCTAATCGATAAATAGTTTGGGTTTTTATAAAATAATATTGTCTAAAAGACTTTCATCTACATAATCATCTATTAAGGAGTCCTCAATAAACAGGGAATTCATAAAGCTATTTTCCAATTCTTCTTCTGACCGGTCTACTGCCATGAAAATCTCATTCAGGATATAACCATCCACAAAGGATTCAACACTTTCTTCTTCAACAAGTAGAGAAGATACCAGGCTGTTGCCAAATGCATCATCCTGGTCGAACACATCCACAACCTTGTTTTCAACAGGATCAACGCCTGAACTGTTACTTTCGAACATCAACCAAAAGCTAATTGCTAACATGACCACTAGAATAGCGGCGATTGCATAAGCTATAGTTGGCTTTAATTTAAAGATGGATACGGTTTTGGATTTATCATCATGGATCCTGGACAGCAGTTCCTTTCTCGATCCTGCAAAGTAATTATCGGGCGTATCAAATCCCATAAGGGCTTTATGACGTTGGGAGGCATCCTTGATTTTCTTTGAATCTGAAAGGAAGCCTTCTTCTTTGAAATGTTTGTCATTTGTTTCCATTACTCTTGCTTAGACCCACAAAAGGGGTGATAGTTTGTTTTATTTTAAAATTTCTGTTTCTATGCGCTTTACAGCGGCGTAATAAGTCGATTTCAGAGTGTTTTCACTGACGTGCATAACCTCCGAAATTTCCCTGAAGCTCAGGTCATCAAAGTATTTCATCTGAAAGATATGTCGCTGCTTTTCGGTTAGCTTTTCGAGGACGGTATGGAATTTTGATTTGAGTTCATCGCCATCGAAATAAGGATCGTCCTTCAACATTTCCATGTGATCCTTTTGATTTTCAGTAATTGGGTTGCCTACAATGCGTTTCTGTTTGTCCAGGAAGCGCAGGGATTCGTTGTAGGCTATTCTATACATCCAGGTATGCAAAGAGCTGTTGCCTTTGAATTTTTCAATGCCTTTATAGATCCTGATGCAGGTATTTTGAAAGACGTCATTGGCGTTATCATGGGTAAGTACCAACTTTCGGATATGCCAATACAGACGTTCCTGGTACTTGTCCAAAAGGTCGTTAAAAGACCGATCTCTAAGTTCAGGGTTCTTAAGATTTTCAATCAGTTCGGTTTCTCGATACACCTAGACTGCATTTGATAGGAGGGCGTTTCAAGGTATTTGACCCGGGCTTTTCAAAATAGTTTGAAATGATCAAATTATTTCTTTATTCCTGTCCATGGTGCTGTGAAATTCCTGTTGGGACAATAACTTATTCCAAATAACTTACCATTTATTAAATATCCGGAATGATAATATTCACTTGTACTATCGCGTGTTGTAAAAGCAAAATAGAGTTTGTCCCAATTGGAGTTGATTAAACCATTTTCAATCGGACTGCCATAGAATGTACCTTCTAAGTTGTTTTCAGCGATTCCTGAAACCACAAATGGCTGAAAGTAGGCTTCGGCTTCAGGAGTAGGTCTGAGGTCGATTTGCCATTCCCCTAGAAATGTTGAATCCAAATTATTTTCTTCCTTGGACTGCGCAATGATTTCAAAGCATGAAAAAAGAAGTACACAAATGATCAATAGGGATCTTTTCATAATTTATTTAATTACGATAGGAATTAGGTGGATTTGAGAGGCGATTAAAGTTACACCAATTAACCGATTATCAAAAGGCGCTCCTAACGCCTCTAAAACCAATATGAGAAGCACGTCTATTCTCATCGGTTCTCAGGCCTTTAAAACGATCGGCCGTTCGGGCATGATTCTCATGGAATTTCCAACAACCACCTCGACCGGCAAATGCATAATTGCCATCAAATGGTTGCCAATCCGAATTCGTGGCCATGCCTTCGGCCGTGAGTTCTCCATCTCCATGGGTCCCTTTGAATTTTCTGCCGGAGGAGTTGCCAACCGTTACCACAGGTTCCTGGAGATTGCCGCCCATTTCCATGGCACCAAAGTATGTTGCTCCGGCTTTGATGCGATCCCCATCGGAGTTTTTTCCAAAAATGCCTTTTCTTACCGGTCCGCGTTTGCCATCACCTCCAGTAAATGATCGACAACCGGCACAATCGGGATCATAAAAACGACCCTTCGGACTGCAGACATCTTCCATATTAAAATAAGAGAACATACTGGCATGAATGTTCCCGTCTGTCAGTTCATTTCCGTTTTCATCAACAGGATTACCGTTGTTATCATAGAATCCAGTACTGTATTTCATATTCTCGGATTCTTTGATTTCATTAACTCCCCAGATGTATTCTCGATAAATGGCTTTCTCAGGTCCGCGGGATGCCTTTTCGAATTCCAACTCCGTCATATGACGTAACCCAGCCCAATCTGCATAAGCTTGCCCGTCAAGCCAGGAAATAAAGTTACATGGCCGATCCGGACGATCTGTAGTGTAAGTACCATTTATTTTTCGGATGTTGTTTCGATAATCTGAAATGGGCATATTATATTCCATAATCCCTGTAAAGTCGCGTGTTTTTTGCTGCAAAGGCGTAAGGGTATTCAGGAAATCGCAATATTCTTGCTGGGAGAGTTCATATTTCATCTGATAGAATCCTTTTGTCCCCTTTGGAAATTCAAGACTGAGATTGCCTTCCGGTTTACCAGAAAATGTATTTGTCCCGGGAATATCAGCATCAATCCAATACAAGTTGCCATCCCTTGGTCCGATCTCTATCAAGTCTTCTGATTCAACTTTGAAAACGCCACCATAGTTTGCTTTTCCGGAACTGCTGAAGGTAAAAAACGGATTATAAGGTGCTCCACCGGCACCTTCGGTCAGAACTTCGCGTCTATCCCTTATGCTTTTCAGAGTGCCTAGTTCAAATGCGCCCTCCGCCACGTAAACCATCTCAAGCCCCAGTACCTTTAAGTCGGTAATGCTATCGACAGTATTAAAAGTTAGCCCGATTATCCAATCGTTATCTCCCTGGCTGATATCAGTTCGGTAAATCATACAACCAACATTATCCGGGGAGGTTTTGATCTCAAGAGCTTGAGTTGAATAAGAATCGGCCGTGTTTACTTGTTTTAGTTTTGCATGCTTCCATATTCCGTTATCGGTTTTGTATTTGACAAATATCCAGGCTGCATCGTGATTTTCAGGATCGCGCCAGGAACCATCCCAACTGAGGTTAAAATTGACTTTAACCTCTTTTTCCATGCGCTCCCATTTTGTGGATTTGATATTTAGATATTGGTCGCCCGTTGAAAACCTGTTAGGGAAAGCTTGATCGAAATTTGAGTTTTCATTCGCTGAATCTGCCAGTTTCAAATCATTTTGTGGTTGTGAATATGCTGGTTTTTGCTGGCAATTGAATACCAGGAAAAGGGCAGTGATAATAACTAAATTAAATGTTTTCATGCGACCAATATTAAGTCCTTTACCTATATATACACATGATTTGGCGGATTGGATGAGTTAGTTATTTTGGCTGTTTTGAATATCGGTCAAGGCTTTTATCCGGGCCTCAGCCTCTTGCTGACCATCAGATAATCCGCATATTTGGTATAACTGACCGGTTGATTTCCAAATCGAAACAGCCTTATCATTTTTGTTGAGTTTTTCAAGTAGTAAAGCATATCCTCTCAAACAGTTGGCCAGGTCATTGGGGTTGGTGTCTTGAGAATCTGAATACAGGGATACAGCCCGTTCATAATTCGATTCGGCTTCGGTTAACTTATTCAAACGCAAATACAGATCACCAAGATGACGAATGGAATGGGCAATGCGATCCGAATTTCCGGAAGCTGTGTACGATTCAATGGCGCGTTCGTTATGTAAAAGAGCGTCCTCATACCTGCCATGGTCCACTTCTATCTGCCTTTTTATATGATGTATGCGCCCATGGAATACATGATCATTCGGTTTGCATAGTTCTTCAGCTTTTTCGAGCAAGCTAAGCACATGATCATAACGTTCATGACGCCTTTCGTTCCAGGCATTGCGAAGTAATTCGGATATGATCTTTTTTCGTTTCATTCAATCGATCAATAAGGCTTTTTTATCCAGGTTTCGCATCAGACCTTCATCGATCTGAAGATCGGTATAGTTATAAACGAAGGCGCCGGCTAGCGGATCCTTAAATTCAGCCCGCCTGAACAAATAAATCCCGTCGTTGTCCTCCCATTCACCGAATATAACGCTTACGGCCGTCCCCTGGTCATCGATCTCCATATCGAAACCAATAGGTTGAAAATTCTCAAAGCTGTAGTAGAATTTGAACGGTCGCTGAAGTGGATCACTGAATTCTACCTCCATGGCCAATTTGTCCTGGAAAGTTTTAACACCATTGAACTTCGGATCGGTTAAACGATCTTCCGGCCGAAGCATCAGCCAGTGCAATTCATGCCCTACTGTAAAATGCCGCATCCTGTCATCCAATTCCTCACTAGTTTGACCAGAATTGGTATCCTTAAACCATGAGCCTGACTGGCCGTGTTTCAGTACCATGGAACCACGGACTGAATTTTGTTCCATCCGGCCATCGGTATGAGATGAAGTGACCAGGGTTTGAAATGATCCGTCAGGACCTTGACATTGTGCCAAGGCCTGCAAACAACTTTCTTCTTTTAATTCGCCTACCGTTTTCTTAACCTGGTCCAATAGGACATCTGCAGTGGTAGCAGGATCACCCATGGTGTTTGCTGTACTTATGAGTTTCCATTCACCCGATTTCTTCTTAAAAACACTTTGCCAGCTGAAGACCCAGAATATGGGACTTTCGCCAAAACTTCCCCTGGCCATGACCGATCCGATATAGGTAGCCATACTGGCGTCGTCCGAAAATGTGAGTATCGGTTCACCCAGCCTTAGTAATTCGTCATACTTCATCCGATCGAAATAAGCTTTGGTCGAAGCCATTTCATCGACCTTCGTAGCTAACTCGATCCGTCCATTCCTAACATCGGTCCAAACGGAATCATTAGCTGCGTAAAAAGCTTCCACATCCTTGTCGAAATGCGCCTTTTCCACAGCACCAATGATATCTATAATGGCTTGCCTTTCCTGCTCAAGATCAGGAGATGATTCACAACTGAAAAGAAATAACAAAAACACTACACCAATAGAGCGATTAAAGTTCTTCCAAGAGAGAAAATTTTGTTTTTGGACCATCTGATAGATTTTAGAAGAATTGCAAGCCGTCATGCTCTCCTAAAGGTAAACATTATAATGAACTTTTGCAGAGCGACTTTTTAATCGCTAAAGGCGGATTACGTAATATCCATGAAACATGAATAAATTTGAAATATGCTAAGGACGCAGTATTAAGTTTTATGCCCCTTAAGAAAAGTCATTTCAATGTAAACGCTGGAAACAGCTTACTTTTAATAAATGGGTCATCCACCGGCCTGGTTTATGGTGCATCCAACAATCTGTAAGCGACTCCTTTTTGTTTAACAGCATCACCCACGTAGCTATATTCAAAGGTATAAGACGAATCCGTGGTGCTCAGGATCTTCAGGTGAATGTCTTTTTTTTCGATCCGGTTTTTT
>CAJIBQ010000100.1_pt1 | contig 12706 bp, 12 predicted proteins | sample 9199391 | NCBI WGS metagenome assembly CAJIBQ01 (sample SAMEA7708309, study PRJEB35096) | sediment metagenome | biome: marine neritic benthic zone biome [ENVO:01000025]; feature: sediment [ENVO:00002007]; material: shallow marine sediment [ENVO:03000034] sea grass bed [ENVO_01000059] ... | reverse complement strand
GGTTTTGGCCAGGAAGCAACCTAAGCAAGAAATTTCTACAGATATAAAAAGTAAACACAGTCGATTCTTTCAAGGCATGGCCCTTGCCGGCCTGAATGTTTTACCCATTCCTTATCAAGCCTATATGACAGTTACCATTGGGGCATTTGGATGGATGTCTTTTGATAGCGTAAGCATCGGCTCCTACGTTGCCGGCGCTGCAATGGGAACATTTATAATGCTCTATATCTACATCTTCTTCTTCGATAAGATCAAGGACAGAGCCTGGACATCCCAGCGCAATTTGAACTATTTCATAGGCACCATCACCGGGATGGTTTCAATTTTTACACTGGTCAATATCATTAAAGATCTGTGATTTCATGAAACCAGAGACTTTGAGTTTTTTTGAACGGGTGTATAAAGTGGTCAAACAAGTACCTTATGGACGTGTTACCAGTTATGGGGCGATAGCCAAATACCTGGGAGCAGCCCGCAGTTCTCGAATGGTAGGCTATGCAATGAACGCTTCGCACGGAAGGGATGTTCCGGCACATCGTGTTGTCAATCGGAAAGGCTTGCTAACCGGCAAACATCATTTCCATGGTACCAACCTTATGCAGCAGCTACTGGAAAGTGAAGGAATTCAAGTCCTAGAAAACCAGATTCAGGATTTCGACCGTTTATTCTGGGATCCAATGTTGGAATTAAACGAATAAACACAGCCGATTTACCGATAAATCAAAACAATTGTGTGTCTTCAATATCTGATAGAGAAGCTGTATATTTGCATTTTAGAATAATTCTAAATTATCTGTGAAACTTAAGAAAAATGACATTCTTGAAGCGCTGAAGTCCATTACTGCACCTGGTGAAGGTGAGAATATGGTAGATAGCGGAGCTGTGAGGAACGTAGTTACCTTTGCCGATGAGGTTATTGTGGACATTACGATCAATAACCCGAGTCTGCAAGCTAAGAAACGAACCGAAGTCGATATCATGAAAACAATTCATGAGAAGGTATATGAGAAAGCTAAGATAACGGTCAATGTTAAGGTTGAAAATCCTGCTACTCCCCCCAAGAACGAGATCAAAGGTCAACCTATTTCCGGTATTACTAACATCATTGCCGTTGCCTCTGGTAAAGGGGGTGTTGGCAAGTCAACCATAACGGCAAACCTGGGTGTTACCTTGGCAAAAATGGGCTTTAATGTTGGGATACTTGATGCCGATATCTATGGCCCCTCAATTCCATTGATGTTTGATGTTACAGAAGAACGGCCGTTGGCTGTTACCGTAGACGGCAAATCTAAAATGAAACCCGTTGAAAACTATGGCGTAAAGGTGCTGTCGATCGGATTTTTCACAAGACCCGATCAGGCCGTAATCTGGCGCGGTCCAATGGCTTCAAAGGCGCTGAACCAGATGATCTTTGATGCCGATTGGGGTTCATTGGATTTCCTGCTGGTCGACTTACCACCAGGAACAGGAGATATACATTTGAGTATAATGCAAGCTTTACCAGTTACTGGAGCAGTTGTTGTGAGCACCCCTCAAACGGTGGCTCTGGCCGATGCCATAAAAGGAGTAGCCATGTTTCAGCAGGAGAGCATCAATGTTCCGGTATTGGGAATAGTTGAGAATATGTCCTATTTTACACCTGAGGAGTTGCCCGATAATAAATACTATCTGTTTGGACAGGAAGGGGCAAAAAACCTGGCTCAGGACCTTAAGGTTCCATTCCTTGGTGAGATCCCTATCGAGCAGTCCATAAGGGAGGCAGGCGATGTTGGCAGGCCAGCAGCATTACAGGAGGCAACAATGACCGAAAAGGCATTTGAAGTTTTGACCAAGAATGTCGTCCAGGAAGTTGTAAATCGAAACGCTGATTTACCACCAACTGAGGCGATTAAAATAACAACAATGGCTGGTTGTTCGGCAGTAAATAAATAAGCCATGACTAAAGACGAACTCAAACAGAATGTAGAAAAGGCGTTAGCCGAGATCAGGCCTTTTCTTGAAAGTGACGGCGGCGATATTTCCCTGGTCGATATTGAAGACGGTCGGCTTGTTAAGGTGCAGTTATTAGGCGCATGTACGAGTTGTACCGTAAATCAAATGACACTTCAATCGGGAGTAGAGATGACCATCAAAAAATATGCTCCCCAGATTGAACGAGTCATCAATATCGATTAGTCCTTGGCAAAAAACCTTTCCTCAAGAGATAATTTTTTCCTGCCTTAGAAAGCCGTCCAGGTTAATGGCCAATTCATAACATCGACTCACGTTAGAATCGCAATACCTGTCATCGTCAGCATGAGGGTTGCACGAATGACCTTCAAGGTTAACTTCTTCAAACTTGCTGTTAACCTTTTTGCATTCTGCATATAAATTATCGACTGTTTGATAGCTATCTGGATTTATATCATTTTTAATAAGAAAGCCCTTTAAGTAATTCTCAATGGCCACATGCGAATTCTGGCAAACCAAATAGGTTACCACGTCTTCTTCAGGACGGTAGAGTTCCGCACTGGCTTGTGATAGTTTACTACTGGCTTCATCAAAATATTCCTTGGCTGTCATATCATATAAATTATGGAATTATTAATACTTTTTCAATGGTCATGATCTTAGTTTTAAACTACATATTTCTATATAATTCGAGTCGCTCCCATTTGGTTTCCACCTCCTGCTTGGCTTGTTCCAGCAAGGATGCCCCCAGTTCGGCATTCTCCTTGACTACCCTTGAAAAGCGTGTCTCGTTATACATGAATTTCTCCAATGGAATTGATGGTTCCCTGGAATCCAATCTGAATTTCTTGCCTTTAGGCTTAGTCGGGTCAAATCTGAATAATGGCCAATAACCAGACTTGACTGCCCGATCTTGCTGCAAGGCTCCGTCCTTCAGATCATAGCCGTGTTCACCACAGTGGGAATACGCGATAATTATCGATGGTCCCGGATAGGCGGCTGCCTCTTCAATCGCTTTGAGGGTCTGTTGATCCCTGGCTCCAATTGCAACCTGTGCTACATAAACATTTTCATAAGATACAGCCTGAAGTGCCAGACTCTTCTTGTTGGTTCGCTTACCGGAAACCGAAAATTTAGCACTGGCTCCAAGAGGTGTAGATTTGGAAGTCTGTCCACCTGTATTTGAATAGACTTCTGTATCAAGAACCATTATATTGATGTCCTCTCCCGATGCCAGAATATGATCAACTCCACCGTAACCAATATCATAGGCCCAACCATCTCCACCCACAACCCAAACGGCTTTCTTCCTTAAATTATCACTTATTTGATCCATTTTTCTGGCCTTCGGGTCATCCGAAATTTCCTTGAGTTTGGAACGAAGTGTCTCTATATCTTCAATTTTCCTGGCCTTTTCCAGTTCATTTGACTCCGGGTTGTTGACAATGGACTCAACAAAATCACTACCTACCTTATCTTCTAAAGATCTAAGAAGGTCAACAGCGATCTCTTCCTTTTTCGTCAAGGCCAGCTTCATCCCTAAACCAAATTCGGCATTGTCCTCGAATAGCGAATTTGCCCAGGCCGGACCACGATTCTCCTTGTTGGTCTTATAAGGCGTGGTTGGAAGGTTGCCACCATAAATGGAAGAGCATCCGGTTGCATTGGCAATCAGGATACTGTCACCATACAATTGGGTGAGTATTTTGATGTAAGGGGTTTCGCCACATCCGGAACATGCACCGGAGAACTCAAACAAGGGTTCCAGGAACTGCGAGCCTTTTACATTCGTGATCTGCAAGGCTGTTCTGTCGTAATCGGGTAATTCGATGAAGTAATCCCAGTTGATATTTTCGTCAGCTTCAACGTCCAGTTTCCGACGCATATTGATAGCCTTGAAATTTTCTATTTCCTTACTTTCTGCCGGACAAACCGCGACGCACAGATCGCAACCGGTACAATCTTCGGGCGAAACCTGTAGAATGTATGATTCGGTTTCTTTGTTGAATGGACGACCTTTTGCCGGTACCGCTTTCAGTGAACCCGGAGCAGTGCTCAATTCGGTATTGGGAACCACCTTGGCCCTGATCGCAGCATGTGGGCAAATTGCAATACACTTATTACATTGAGTACACAGGTTTTCGTCATCCCAGACAGGGATGAAATCTGCAATCCCTCTTTTTTCGTATTGTGTCGTTCCTGTTGGAAATGTTCCGTCCACAGGAAAAGCACTAACGGGAAGCTCATCGCCTCTGCCGGCCATGATCTTTGCCAATACTTCTTTAACAAAAGGATCGAGATCTCCAACAAGCGTAGGCCTGAATTCGGCAGTTGATGTAACCTCTTTCGGGTATTCTACCTTCTGAAGATTTTCCAGGGACTTGTCCACAGCATTAAAATTCATCTCAACAACTTTGTCTCCTTTATGTGAATAGGTCTTCACAATGGCATCTTTTATTTTACGGATTGCTTCCTTTTGTGGAAGAACTCCGGAGATAGCAAAGAAACAAGTCTGTAAAATGGTATTTGTTCGTTTACCGAGTTTGGCATCATGGGCCACCTTGGTGGCGTCGATCACATAGAAATTCAATTCGTTTTCAACGATCTCTTCTTGTATCTTCTGAGGTAATTTGTCCCAGATCTCATCTTTGGAATAGGGTGAATTCAACAAGAATGTACCACCCTTCTTGATGCTTTTCAAAATATCATATTTCTCAATGAAATTGAACTGGTGACAGGCCATGAAATCAGCCTTGTGGATGAGGTATGTCGAGTAGATAGGTTCCGGTCCGAATCGGAGATGCGACACGGTTTGCGCACCTGCTTTTTTGGAATCATAAACGAAATAACCCTGGACAAAGTTATCAGTAGTTTCTCCAATGATTTTGATCGAGTTCTTATTGGCACCTACGGTACCGTCTGAACCCAATCCATAGAACATACAGTTAAAGGTCTTTTTAACGGTTTTCAGTCGCTCACCAATATCTAAACTGGTATGTGAGACATCATCATGTATACCAACGGTAAAGTGATTCTTAGGCTCATCCTTATCCAATTGATCAAAAATAGCCTTAACCATTGCAGGATCGAATTCTTTTGATGAAAGTCCATATCGTCCACCAATAACGGTTTCCACAGAACGGTTGCTCTCGGCCAAAGCAGAAGTTATGTCTAAATAAAGTGGTTCTCCCACACTACCTGGTTCTTTGGTTCGATCGAGCACGGCAATTTTCTTAACGGTTTTCGGAAGAGCATCAGCGAAATGGTCAACTGAGAAAGGACGATAAAGCCGTACGATTATGGCTCCAACTTTTTCCCCTTCGCTGGCAAGCGTATTGACCGTTTCCATCACTGGGCCCTGACCCGATCCCATGATCACCATTACTTTTTCAGCTTCGGGATGTCCAATATAATAGAACAGGCTATAACGGCGGCCGGTATGTTTATAGAACTCATCCATAGTATCCTGGACTATTCCTGGCACCTTATCATAATACAAGTTCGCCGCTTCCCTGGCCTGGAAAAATACATCCGGGTTTTGGGATGTCCCGCGCACAACAGGATGATCTGGGTCCAACGACCTTTTCTTATGCGCCATGATATCTTCTTCAGGCATCATAGCTTCAATGGTTTCATCGGGAATTGCATCGATCTTTGAAATCTCATGCGATGTCCTGAAGCCATCAAAAATATTAAGGAAAGGTACCCTGGATTTTAAAGATGCTACTTGAGAAATAAGTGAAAAGTCTTGAGCTTCTTGAACAGAACCTCCAAATAACATGGCAAAACCGGTTTGTCTGGTAGCCATTACATCAGAATGGTCACAGAAAATCGATAGTGCATGGGTAGCGACAGTTCTTGCCGCCACATGAATGACAGATGGTAATAACTCACCTGCGATTTTATACATGTTTGGGATCATGAGCAATAGCCCCTGTGAAGCCGTAAACGTTGTAGTTAGGGCCCCGGCCTGCAAAGAACCATGCACGGCACCAGCAGCTCCACCTTCACTTTGCATTTCAACTATTCGAGGGATATTCCCCCAAATGTTTTTCTCACCTTTAGCACTGAGAACATCCACCATTTCACCCATGGGAGAAGCCGGAGTAATTGGATATATAGCGCAAACTTCATTGGTTTTGTGAGCTATTCTGGCAACGGCTTCATTTGCATCACAGATCAGCTTTTTTGATTTTGTGTCCATAATTCTGGTGTTAAATGAATTCTGAATTAGACCCGGGCAGACTATGTGAAAATAAAGATTAGCTGTGCCAAATTCTATGACAAATGTCAGCTAAACACTTGATGAATAAGGCAATCGGCTAATTTTAAAGGGATAAAAAGGAGGATTTGGAATAAATGTAAAAACCGATCCTGGCCTTGGATCGGTTTTTTTAAATAAATAGAATCAAAGTCTTTGTAAATAAATGATAACTACAGAGGATTATTCACCATGCAGCCATGACTTCTTGGCAAGAAGAACTTCTTCTGTTTCAACACGATCATCATCCGGAACGCAACAATCAACCGGGCATACTGCAGCACATTGAGGTTCATCATGGAATCCCTTGCATTCAGTACACTTATCCGGTACAATAAAGTAGAATTCATCAGAAATTGGTTCGTTCATCGCATCAGCGTCAATTTCATCTCCTGAAAGACCAGTAACCATACCATTTAAAGCAGTCTCATCCGAATAAGCCCATTCCTGATCAGGTTCATAAATGGCATTGTTTGGACATTCAGGCACACATGCATCACAATTTATGCATTCATCTGTTATAATAATTGCCATAACTGTGTTATTTTTATATAATTAGTTAAATAAAGTTAATCTTCATTTTCCAGCTTTTAAGTGATAAAAATCATGTTTCAGCTGGTATTGGGTAGTTAACTTTAAAACTCGTTTAAACGATAATATTTTATTGTTAATAAAGCTAGTAAATTATGGTGACAAATAAGGTAAAACAGGAGCCAGAAGTTCTGGAAGCTGTAATTGTCCGATTTGTGGGAGATTCTGGCGATGGCATGCAGCTTACGGGTTCACAGTTTTCAGGAACCTCTGCCATGTTTGGAAATGATGTTGCTACTTTTCCCAATTATCCTGCCGAAATAAGGGCCCCTCAGGGGAGTTTATATGGTGTCTCAGGCTTTCAGGTACATATTGGAAGTGTTGAGATCAGTACGCCTGGTGATGAAGTAGATCTCCTTGTAGCGATGAACCCTGCTGGTCTGAAGACCAACTTGCATGCTGTTAAACCAGGGCACACCATAATAGTTGACGTCGATTCATTTACCAAGAAGAATCTTGATAAAGCACAATATGAGACGAATCCGCTTGAGGATGGATCATTAGACAATTTCAGGGTAATAGAGGTAGAGATGACCTCACTGACCAAAGAAGCCCTTAAAGATATTCAAGGTCTTGATAATAAAAGCATTACGCGATCAAAAAATATGTTCGCATTAGGAATGGTTTATTGGATGTATGATCGAACCCTGGATCATACGATAAACTACTTTCAAACCAAATTTAAATCGAAACCTGCGATCATTGAAGCCAATACGAAAGTCCTGAATACAGGTTATTTCTATGCGGAAACCTTGGAATTGATTCCTACTGCCTATGTAATATCACCTGCTAAAATGGCGGCGGGTACCTATCGAATAATAATGGGTAATACAGCCCTGGCCTGGGGATTTTTAGCCGCTTCCGAAAAGACAGGTCTCGATCTTTTTCTTGGGTCATATCCCATTACCCCAGCGTCCGATATTTTGCATGAATTGGCCAAGCATAAGCATTTTGGGGTCAAGACGCTTCAGGCTGAAGATGAAATTGCCGGGATTACATCGGCCATTGGTGCTTCATTTGCGGGAGACCTTGCCTTAACAACCACATCAGGGCCTGGACTTGCTTTAAAAGGAGAATCTCTGGGATTGGCCATGATGATCGAAATGCCGTTGGTTGTTGTGAATGTACAAAGAGGAGGGCCGTCAACCGGATTACCCACTAAAACTGAGCAATCCGATCTTTTACAGGCCATGTATGGTAGAAATGGCGAAAGCCCCGTTATTGTAATTGCAGCCGGAACTCCGGCCAACTGCTTTGATTTTGCATATGAAGCGTGCAGATTAACCCTGGAGCATATGACTCCGGTGGTATTATTAAGTGACGGCTATATAGCTAATGGGTCTGCACCATGGCGAATTCAGACGGTTGGCGATATGCCGGATATTAATAAACATATTCTGTCAGAAGCCTATGAAGAATGGCATCCTTATGATCGTGATGAGAAGACCTTAGCGCGTAAATGGGCTATTCCCGGGACAGCCGGATTAGAGCATCGGGTTGGTGGTTTGGAAAAGGATAAGATAAGCGGCAATGTGTCCTACGTGCCTGAAAACCACGAATACATGATTAAGATTCGTTCAGAAAAAATAAAACGCGTACAAGATAACATTCCTCTTCTTGAAACGGAATTCGCCGATGAAGGCGATCTGCTGGTAATTGGATGGGGAGGAACCTATGGATCGCTGCATTCTGCTGTTAAACAAATGAATGAACTGGGATTTACAAATATCGGGTACGCTCAGTTCAATTACATCAACCCGCTTCCAAAAAATACGGAAGAAGTGCTTCATCGCTTTAAACAGATCGTAGTTTGCGAACTTAATAATGGTCAATTTGTCCAGATTTTAAGATCGCATTTCCCCAAAACTGAAATTGATCAGTATAACAAGATTCAAGGCCTGCCATTTAAGAATTCTGAACTTACCAATAAGTTCAAGCAAATGCTCAGTTAAAAATGGAAACTACAGAGGACATCAAATATACGTACAAGGATTTTTCAAGTGACCAGGAAGTGCGATGGTGCCCCGGATGCGATGACTATGTCATACTTCGGGCCATGCAAAAGGCCCTTCCTGAAATTGGGGTTAAACGTGAAAACGTCGTATTCATTTCTGGAATAGGATGTTCTTCCCGCTTTCCATATTATATGAATACCTACGGAATGCATGGTATTCATGGCAGGGCTCCCGCCATAGCAACAGGTGTTAAACTTGCAAATCCCGATCTAAGTGTTTGGGTGATAACAGGCGATGGTGATGCCATGGCCATTGGAGGTAATCATTTTATTCATGTTCTAAGGCGAAATGTCGATTTAAATATCATCCTGTTTAATAATGAGATATATGGTTTAACAAAAGGGCAATTCTCCCCAACATCCCTGGTTGGACAAAAAACCAAATCATCGCCATATGGAAATACACAGCCGCCATTTTCACCTGGTGATTTGGCCATTGGTGCCCAGGCCAGATTTTTTGCTCGCATCGGCGGAAATACACCCAAAGAAATGACGCAACTCTTTATAGAAGCTGAACAATTCAAAGGGACTTCGCTGATCGAGGTCTTACAGAATTGTCCGATTTTCAATGAAGGGGCATTTTCAGAATATACAGATAAATCTGTCAGGGCGGACAAGCAGTTGTATGTTGAGCATGGCAAACCGATGATCTTTGGTGCGAACAGGGATAAAGGGCTCGTGTTAAATGGCCTTGAACTGGAGGTTGTGACAATAGGTGAAAACGGTATAACCGAAGATGATATTTTGGTGCACGATGCCAGACAGGAAAACCCCACCCTTCACCAAATGCTGGCAAGGTTAAAGCATCCAATGGTTACTGGAGTAATACGAAAATTTGAAGATATGACGCTTGAAGAACGAAAGGATAAACAAACCGAGCAAGTTAAAAAAGACTCGAAATTTTCGGTTACATCCGACCTGTTTTTCGCTGGCGATACCTACGACGTAATTTAAGGTAGGCTGATATGGGATCGGAAGCAATCATTGTTTTTTTTATCGCTGGAGTAGTTCTGGTGGCCGGAGCTAATTTCATGTCCAATCTTATATCGCATAAATCGGATAGTTCACAGAAGCGTGAACCCTATGAAAGTGGGATGCAAACAATTGGCCCAACATGGGTTCAATTTAAAGTGGGGTATTACCTGTTCGCCATTCTGTTCCTGATTTTTGATGTTGAGATTGCTTTTTTGGTCCCCTGGACTGTTGTTTTCGGTGACTTCGGAGGAATCGCTTTTGTTGAAATTTTTATCTTTTTATTCATACTTGGTCTGGGTTTATTATACGCCTGGAAGAAAGGAGCTTTGAAATGGGAGTAAACGATCCACAAAAAATTCCGGAAGATTTTCCCGGGAAGGTTATTCCTGCCGGAAATGGTGCGAACATTGTTGTGACTACCCTGGATAAGGTTATTAACTGGGGGCGGTCCAATTCTCTTTGGTCCTTATATTTCGGAACAAGCTGCTGCGCGATTGAAATGATGCAGACCGGAGCGGCAAGGCATGATTATTCAAGATTTGGTTTTGAAGTGGCCAGGCCTTCGCCGCGTCAGGCCGATTTGATAATTATTGCAGGAACAATAGTCAATAAGATGGCCCCGGTTCTCAGAAGGTTATATGAACAAATGGCAGAACCGCGATACGTTATCGCCATGGGCGCATGTGCCATATCCGGCGGACCGTTTTTCTACAATACGTATTCGGTAGTTAAAGGAGCCGATCATGTGATTCCTGTGGATGTTTACGTGCCGGGTTGCCCGCCACGCCCGGAAGCTTTATTGGAAGGTATGATCATGCTTCAAAAGAAGATCAGAACCGAGAATATGAAACACAAAAAGAATCCTTTGGAAGGATTTGATGAAGGATTTTACGAAAAAGGATCATGACGAACCAGGAATTACAGGATCTTATTACCAGCTGGTCTCCCGAACTGGAATTTACGGAGGAGGAATCCGAATTCCTGAATCTTACAGTAAGCCCCGGACAGTTGCACGAAATCATGAGTAAACTAAAATATGATGATCGAACAAAATTCGATTACTTGTTCTGTCTAAGCGGTGTTGATTGGGGAGAGGAACTCGGGGTGGTATATCACCTGGAATCTACTGAATTCAGACATAGTCTGGTTGTTAAGGTAAAGACAGCGGATAGGGAAAAACCAAATTTCGATTCGGTTTGGGATATATGGCGCACAGCTGAGTTTCACGAACGTGAAGTTTTCGATTTCTTCGGAATAACATTCAATAATCACCCCAATCTAAAGCGCTTATTTCTTACTCCTGAATGGGAAGGTTATCCCCTGCGAAAGGATTATGAAGATGAAATAAATATGGTTATCAAATAAAATATGGAAACCGTTACAACCGATAGCAATTTTAAATCTCAGGAGTACTTCATCAATATGGGGCCTCAGCATCCTGCAACTCATGGGGTTTTACGATTGGTATTGACCATTGACGGTGAAATAATCAAAAAAGTAGATCCGGATCTCGGATACATTCACCGGTCTATTGAAAAAATGTGTGAACGCGACAGTTATCAGCAGATCGTTCATCTGACGGATCGTATGGACTACCTCTCTTCGCATATCAATAATGAGGCGGTATGCCTGAGTGTAGAAAAAGCCCTTGAACTGGAAATACCTGATCGCGTTAAAGTTATCAGAACCATTATAGGAGAACTTACCCGTATTGCCTCTCATTGTCTTTGGTGGGGTGTGATTGGAATGGATGTTGGTGCGCTCACAACATACTTCTATGGCTTTAGAGACCGGGAACTGATCAACGATATTTTCGAGGAGACCTGTGGAGCAAGATTGACGATGAATTATAATGTTCCCGGAGGTCTGATGTGGGATTTACATCCTAATTTCGTTAAGCGGGTAAAAGATTTCATAGACCACTTCAAAACGAAAATACCCGAATATGACCGCTTATTAACCGGAAATGTGATTTTTCAAAAGCGGACAAAAGGAGTGGGGATCCTCTCCAGGGAAGATGCCATTTCATTTGGTGCATCCGGGCCTGTTGCACGTGCATCGGGTTATTCCTGTGATGTTAGAAAATATCATCCTTACAGCGCGCTTGATAAGGTCAGTTTTAATGAAGCCTTAGGAACCGATGGCGATACCTTCGCCAGGTACCAAGTTAGAATCCAGGAAATGTGGGAATCACTCTCTATAGTTGAACAACTTATCGATAACATTCCGGAAGGTGAACACAGGGTTACCACCAAGGCCGTGATCAAATTACCAAAAGGCGAATATTATCAAAAAGTAGAAACAGCAAGAGGAGAGTTAGGAGTATATATTATAAGCACCGGAACTAAAAACCCATATCGACTGAAATTCCGTTCACCGGGTTTCTCAAATTTATCACTGCTGAATCATATTGCAGTTGGAGGTAAAATAGGTGATCTGGTGGCTACCATGGCCACATTAGACCTGGTGATACCGGATATTGACCGATAAGATGACTTGACATGATAGGACTTAATATCTTGGATCGAATTCATGAATGGCTTTTCAATACCATGCCGGAAGGCTGGGCTGGATTGGTTGAAATGGTCCTTATTGCGGTGGCCTACCTGCTTTTCTTTGCCGTAGCTGGGTTGTTTCTCGTGCTTATTGAAAGACGCGTTGCTGCCTGGTTCCAGTTAAGGATTGGCCCGAACCGTGTGGGATACCAGGGCTTACTTCAAACCATGGCCGATGCCATTAAACTGTTGTCCAAAGAGTTAACAGGAACCGAAAGAGCTGATAAATTTCTGTATAATCTTGCACCATATTTCGTCATTGTTACCGCTTTGATTGCACTGAGTGTTATTCCCTTTTCACAGCACATTCAAGCCTTTGATATTAATATTGGTATATTTTTCTTGATTGCTGTTTCATCG